>JGI24699J35502_11133888_pt1 | contig 18304 bp, 35 predicted proteins | sample TergutMp193P4_FD_35502 | JGI IMG/M metagenome (IMG submission 35502) | reverse complement strand
GCAACCCACGAGCGCCAAGCCTAACCACACTCACCAGCGGGGGCGAGCCAATCGCCCCCGCTTACCCATACCCAAAAACACACACAAAGGAGCCTTCACCATGAGCAGCAACAACAAAGCAATCGCAATGCGAATCGGTATCGCGGTAACCTGCGATAAATGCAACCACCAAGCCGAAGCAGTTAAGTACCGTCCACGCTTATCCGTCGTCTGCGCGGATCATATCGAATAACCACTTAAGCATTAGACCCGCTCTCACATGAGAGCGGGTCTTTTCTGTACGTAACCTGCTATTAAGGAGAGAGCAAATGCGTAACTACAAACTCATCAAGCGTAACGCATACGGCGCGGTTTATGCAGCCGCGAGCGGGCTGGTAGCAGTGCTATTCGCCAACGGCATTTATGCCACGTTCGCAAATGTAACGGACGCAATTGCAGCGATAAGTTAGCACACATTAATGCTAGACAATCGGGAGAATAACAACTCTCACATACGAACCTTCAGCGATAAGCGCTGGGATCAATTTTATGCTCACGGAAAGGAGCACATGATGAAAAACACGGTATTGAGTGGGATGGCCGCCGGACGTAAAGCGTTGGCAAATATGCGTCAAACCTCTGATCGAAGCGGCTGGGACATCGCGCCACATGACAAGGACACGATGTTACGTGATACCGGTTGGCCGGTTCACTTGTCAGCTGTCACCAGCCCGCATCCTGTTAGTAAGGATGGGCGCATGCACTTCACCGACGCGGTTCAGGAGTTAATCGCACTGGTAGCCTACCACGGGAAGGTCGATGCGGGAGAGCGGCTATGGAGCAAAGGCTTTATCAAAGCAATCTGGAAGGACTACTTTGCGGGTATGGACGTGTCGGTACTTGATTTAGGCGATTGGGATAAGACGAACATCGCTGAAGCTCTCGCGTAATGATGCTGGACGCTGCCCAGTAAATGATGCTGGACGCTGCCGAGTAAATGATGCTGGGCAGTTTTTAATGTTAGGAGATGATGGAAATGTTGGAAATCAAGTCACGTAGGTACACCGATGACCTGTCGGAAGTTATCTATGTCGCGGCGATCCGAGATGGGCGCGGCGCTGGCGGCGGCGAAATCCGCAAGTATGCAGACGGTCGCGTAACTCACGGCCAATGCACTAAGCACAAGGATGAAGTCGAAGCCGCACTGTGCATGTTCATGGACTGATGCTGGACAAGTTTAGTGCCCTAGCAATAATGCTAGGGCACTTTTTGATGCTGGGTAGTTTTGATGCTTCCCAGCCGTTTGATGCTGGGCATACCCTACCATTTGATGCTGGGTAGGGTAGGCTAGACCACGTGAAGGAGAGACATGCCAGGCATAGACATTTTGTACCTAGATTGGGGCAATGAGTTCCATGCAACCGCAAGGGCGAGCAAGGAGCAGATTAGGTATATTTTACTCGGTAAAGTTATTGCACGAGAGAATAAAGGTTCCGCTGATTATGGTGTTACTGGAAAGGCTGAGGATGGTTCGCGATGGCACATAGTTTTTGACTATGATGAAAATACCAGAACTGCAAGACCGGTAACTGCATGGCCGGCAAAGGCCAAGAAGGGAAAACGATGAAAGATGATCTGCGCAATATGAGTATTGCTGAGCGTGCTGAATATTATCAAGCTAATGCTGATCGGTTTGATGAGATTTTCGATGGGAAAAAAGTTAGGTTTAACTTTGATCCCGATACCACACTAACCAAGCGTGATGATGTTTTGATGTCATTGCGGGAAGCTCGCACATTTGATGCCAAGCAAGCTTTTGCGGAAGCAAATGATGCTGCACCACAACGGGAACCGATGCCCGTTTAGTTAATGTTGTAAACCCAAGCCCGCCCGGTAGTAATGCCGGGCGGGTTTTCTATGCCCTTGAAAGGGGTGATTAATATGTTAGTAGATGACCGTATTAGGTTGCGTAGGCGAGTAATGTCACCTAGACTTATGTTTGTGGATACAAAACTCCGTCCAAGCCCCAACGAGTTCCGCGCTCAGGGTAACGGTGAGAGAATGAACACCGTTGAGTTCCGCGCACGGACAGAGCAACTCGGTATGCCATTTGAAAACGTCGCCCGAGCATTATGCAAGAACCCATCAACGATTCGCGATTGGGCATCTGGCAAGAAGCCAATCCCATACGATATCAAGTCCAAGCTAGCTGCCATTCGCAATGATACTAATGATGCTATCGAGAAGGTCAAGGCCGCTTTGCCCAACTATGTCGATCTGAGCGACCTTGAGCGCAAGTATGGTTCACGTTGGCGTCGGGTGGTGACTGTGCGGGCTGCTGATGCTGTCGGGTACACCGGTGACCTCACGCAGGCACTGACGCCGCCAGAGAAGTGATGAAGCACGGTGGAGCGCCTTAGCGATAATGCTGGGGCGTTTCGCTTTTTTGTAAGTGTGTAGGAAGCTACACGATGGTATGATACTGGTTTAGGAGGTTTAGTGCGGTACAAAATTGCAAAGACGGCGAGACAGCATAAGATTGGCAATGCACATATCCGAGCGTCTGTTGCTGGGCGGTTGCCTGACAACATTTCCCGAGAATTATTCAAAGGCAAATATGTCACAGTCATAGAATGGAAAAGAGCTATTGATGATCGCGGTCTAGAACTATATATTTTGGGAAGAGTAGCAGTGGAAGATCCTTCCCTAATTATCTTGTTTCATGTTCATCCGCTCACACTTTGGAATAGGGGAAAGTAATGGTAGATGTCAATATATTAGATTACGAACGCTATCGCGTAAACCCTGATGATACTTTCGAGGATATTGACCTCGATGAAGAAGTAGTTATCATGGATGGTCAGCGCTTCACAGAATCCGATGCGCAAGCATTAGCTGAGATGATTGTGCGTAATCAAAAGAGTCAGGCTGGTAGTGCCACTGCGGATGATGCGCGGCGGGCACAACTTGAGGTTGTGCGCTCAAAGATGCGCCAGTTGCAGGCAATTGAGCGCAAATTGGTAAACGCATAATGCATTGCATCTAATGGGCATAAACGCTTACTACTATTCTGATAAAAGGGAAAAGCAAAACTCCGATTTGAGTTGGGATTTTGTTTTTCGGCTTGACAACCATTTATCGAAATATGGTAAAGTTGTTCTCAACAAACCGAGGTAACCAGTTACCGGATACCTTGGACACAGACCCTCAGCGATAGCGCTGGGGGTCATTCTTATGCTCTTAAGAAAGGGGCGTGGTTATGATGCAGTTCGATACGGTGATGCCGTTCGATGGCAAGCCTAACAATGGGCAGGCAGTTAAGGTGATGGCAGATATTGAGGCGCGGTTGCGTCGGGCGTATGACCCGGCAGTCTCACGCGATGAGCGCGACTTGGCTTGGAAGGCTACGCAAAAGATGTGTGCCGATAATAAGGTTCCCATCGCTAGCTTTGATAAGCTAATCAAGGAGCTTAAGGCAGCACGCGATGCACGAAAGCTCGAATACATTGCTGCTGAGGAAAACCGGCGGCAAGAGTCACTAGCTCATTTACGGGCTAAGATTGCCGCACGATTTAAGGATGAAGTTATGGAAGATCCATACGCCGATATGGCGCAGTCTGATGACGTGGTTGCTGTTGCTGAGCAGATTGTTGATGCCAGCGCCAACGATGCTCACAATGAGGATTTCCTCAATAAGATGTCAGCATTTGCTAATCGGGTTCTCGAATTGCGTGATGCTGGTATCAACGTTGATGTTTTCGTTGAAGGTTTGTTGCTGCGCACCGCTTCGCTTAGCTGGGACTTAGACCCGGAAGAGGTTAGCGTTTAGCCCGCTACTGTCTGGCGCTGTCCGGCGTTGTCTGGCCGCCTCGGTGACTCACCGAGGCGGCTTTTGTGACCAATCAGAAAGGAAACCTTGATGGTCAATATTTTACCGGGTTCGGCTCGACCTGTTGAGCGTTACATCAATAAGGTATCGCTGGTTGACTATGCCACTTCGTATGAATTGGCTAAGTCGGATGGAACGCCTTATGCAACTAGGCGTTTCATAGCCCACGCCACTTCGTTGAACAATGAGATTGACTCGTTCGATTGTTGTCTGTTTTATGACCAATACCACTCGTCTCGTTCGGCTGCGGAACGGTGTTTGATAAAGCGTATCAAAACGGATCAGTTTAACTGGTATCTGAAGTTACGTGATATGCAAGGTATCGAAATTTACTAAGATACTTTATTCTTGTTGTGCCCGCTAGTAATAATGCTAGCGGGCTTTGTTTTGCGAAATGTTAGGAGCGTAGTATTATGTCGGCTTTTATGGTAAATAAGGATCATATTGATTTGTTGGTTGCTGGGTTGCTCGATCATGTCAGTACGGTGCCACTGGACGAGCAACACTACATTGACTTGATGCTCGCGGGGATCACCGAGACAGACAACATCACCAACAACCACACAAGGTGGCGCCTTGAACTCCTGAACGCTGATGACATCGGCAAGGTGTTGTGGGCAGAGAATGCACGTTCGGTCGCGTATCGATATGACCATGCGCCCCAAGACGTTTCGGGCTACCGATACAATGGACGTGGCTTACCGGGCAACTTCGGTCAACTAAGTCCGATACCAAAGCGCGACTACGCAGCACTGATCCAAGCGATCAGTTGCTATGATTATCAGTCATGCGAGCATCCCGAATGGAAGATCTCGTTGGCATATCGCTTGACCGACTGGTTGATGAACCGGGCCGCAACCGAGTGGGCAAGACGCGATCTCCGTTCTCGGAATGAGGATATCTCGTATTGGGATTATCATCGCACTGCATAGTCATTTTTGATGTTTGTTATACCCTCGCCAGTAATCATGCTGGCGAGGTTCTCTACGATCACTTGGAAAGGTGATGATTGTTATGACACTTGAAACTGATACTAAAGAATTTACTGATGAGGAACTTTGGGCTTTCTTTGATAAGAGGCGTAATCCAAACGACGATGAGTTTTGGGTTGGTAACCTTGACACCAATGATCCATCAATACTCAAGGGTGTAGAATCATATCTGGAGCGTATTGAAAGAAACGCGACTAATATTTTTGAGAAATTTCGAAAAGGACCAGGCGTACCCACCGAAGCATACATCAAGCAGATATTATCGGATGAATATGGGATTGCGAAAGCATTCCGGTTGGAGCATGGACGGAACCCGAATCCGGGCGAACCCGGTGGGGATTGGTTGCGTGAACAACAGGATTCTTATTCACCGGCCCGGTGGTGACGGACTCCAATCTGGCGCGCAATGAAAGGGTTCTAAAGATATGGAACAGCAACCCTGACTAGAGTAATACCAAACCATGACTAACCACCTGAGCAATCCCGCTCAGGTGGTTTTTTGTACCCAAAAAGGAGTTGGATGATGGTTACTGATCTTGTTGTGGCATCGACACACGATATGGAGATTGGCGAAGTCTTGAGCGTCGGCAGCGGCGACCACGCTGGGCATACCGCAATGGTGCTGGGGCGCGCTCCGGGCCGCGGCAGATGGCACCTGCTGTGCGAGTGCGGTGCGTTGACTGGTCGGCCTACTTGCACTGTGCTTCTAGCTACTGGTACGGCGTGCCAAGCGTGCAAACCTGATCCGAGCGCCGGTAGGTTCGTCGCTGGCGATTGCCGATATGGTACATCTGATAAGCTATGGGAAGCGGTTGTGCCCAAAGAGTTAGCGCTAATCGAAGCATAAGAGAAAGGGACAAAATAATGTCCGATATGTATTCACTAACCCTATCAAAAGATGAGTGGGAATTGGTTCGTAATTGTTTGCAAAATAAAGCAGATAGGTTGCGCGGAAATCATGGAGTTTGGAGTGTCGAAATACGTTTTGCTACTCTGAGCATACTACACAAGATGAATGCCGAACTACTTCCAGAGCCGCCACAATAACTAAACGCAAATAGCCAATAACCGGAACACCAAATTTGGTTATTGGCTATTTTTGCGTGCGGGTTTAGAATGAGATATAATAATTGGTATGTGGATTGATGTCGCCGCTTTAGCCCTTTCGGTATTAGCATTTGGTCTTGCTGGCTGGACACTCTGGTATACTCACCGCGAGGTGGATGTTGCCAAAGCTCAGTATCAATTAGCGCAAGATCAGTATACGCTAGCGGTAAGAAACCCCCATCAACCACCATTGTCTTTTGAAACAGTCGGTCGAAACCTATGTCTCGTTAATAACAGACCTTGGAATATTTACAACGTTGGTATACATGGTGTCGTTGGTAGATCAGGCCAATCGGAAAGCAGAATGATAGCTGATCTATTGCGTCCACACTCCAAAATCCGAATCCCAATTTCAGCCAGCGGTAGTGGTGATCCATATTCTGATTTAGTGAAAGTTACTTGGTCATTAGAAGACGATTCACATGGTGAGTGGTCATCGCCGATTCCCGAGCTAAACTCCTGATTTCACGAGCGATCCGGACGTTTGACCACGCAAGTATAGAACCAATGATAGCTAACACGGAAAACAATATTGTTAAAGTAATCATAAACCCATTATACACCCAATAAACGCGACTTTTTGCCCGCCAGTGACGTATTGCAACTGACACATGCGGGGCCGCGATAGGCGCTACGGTCGTCGCTGTGGTCAAGATGAAAGTCGGAAGTCAGAATGGTATCGCAGCGCCAACAGCGGACGATTTGGCCTGCTGCGATGCTGGTTGCGATGGTTCGACGGCGCTGCTGATGTTCTTTGCCATAACCGCGCTTCGACGGACTAGGACGCTGATGTTCCTTGCAATACCCGGCTTTGCCACCGAAAACGACAGTGAGGCAGCCTAGTTTGGAACAGAGACGGCTAGCTGTCATAGTTTAACCCTAACGTTTGCGCGGTCTTATGGTATGCGACCGATAGCCAATCCGGCACGGTAACGATAGCTGGTGTCTTTGTGAATTTCCCATCAGTTACGTCAATAAGATCGAAATCAATCCGATTGACGCCGACCTTGAAGTTCTCATTTGATATTTGCATAGGATCGAGATTCATCACGTTAACCAAAAACAGTCCTAATGCTTCACGAGTATGGCGTTGGAAGTACTTGAAATCCTCAACTAGCTCTGATTGTTCATCAGCTAGCTTTGATAGTTCATTAACTTGCATCTCAAGTCGTTCGGCTTTTAGTTCTGCCTTGTCTCGTTGCTGCCGCATTTCTCCTAGCGCTTCCAACGCTGAGGCGTACCGCTTACTGAGGTCGTTGACGTTGGTGAGCATACGATCGCAACTGTGTGTGATGATATCGAAACGAAGTTGTTCAATGATGCTACCGGTCGATACGTTATTTTCCATCGTAGTTTCCTACTTTCTGTGCCTTCGCGGCTAGTTCGTGCAGTGAATAGAGGCTGCGGCCACGGTCATCTATGCCGTGCCTTTTAACTTGACCACGTGACGCCCATTTTCGAATTGTCGACGGTTGGATGTTGAGTTCGGGACCGGCGCTAATGGCGTCAACTAAGACAAGCTCCGGGTTTTTGGCAGTTGCCTTTTCGTCGTATCTCGGAGTGCGGTTCAGTGCTACCTTGATGGCTTCCGGGGCGCCGATCTCGTCGCGCCAAGATAAACCTAACTTCTGCTCGCAGTCGCTCACTAAATCGGCCACTCGGGTATGGATATCGAATTGCTGATGTTCTGGAAATTTAGTAATGAGGTTAGCATTACGGTTCAACCAGCCAAGTTGAAAGAGTAGCCGTTTTGGTTGCTCGCTAAAACCTGTAAAGTCCTCGCCTACGGCAGGCGATTGGTTTACCACTTCCCAAAAGATTCCATCTACCGATATTTCCAACTCGTGCAACAGCAGCATAACTTCCATATCGACTGGTTCTTTGCTATTCGCATAGCGAGAACTCACCATTTTAGTGTAAGAACCACCGGATAGCGCTGGCAAATTCAGGCGCAACAGAGTGATCAGGTGGGCAAGTTTGGCAAACGGTGTCGGCCAATGAGTCATGTTAAAGTACCTTCCTCATAAGTTAAACGGTGGATTAGCGAAAAAATATTGTGATGCCGATTTGCCTCAGCACTAACCAATAGACAGCTACAGCAGCGACGGTTACTATTCCGACCACTGCGGAAGTTAATAGCGTGAAGTTGCCGAGTTTTTCTGCGCACGGTAACAGTTGAAACGCAAAGCCGATAGCAAATACGGCAATAACCAAGAGTGTTGGTAGGTGCATTTAGTTGTCCTCGCCACCCCACACCAAAGACATGACCACGTTGGTTGCATCCGCAAGGCCCCGGCGCAGCAGTTCGTCGTTCGAGATCGGACCGTCGTTTAGGCAAGCGGTTAACTCTTGGATGTGCAGCCCGCACAAAGGCAAGTGGAGCATGGGGTAGCGGTTAGTAATGATGACGGTGGTGACTGGTTCAGTGCAGCCGGTAGCACGGCAAGTGGGTTGCATTAGTTGATTTCCTTTGAGCAGGGGCAGTTGCCGAAGCGGTCGGTGAAATGCTCTACGCCAGCCATGCAGAGGCTAGAGTTAGAACTGTGGCGATCATTAGGTATTGCGGCCAAGTAAGCTTCCCGATCACGGACGACCCGATCAGGGTTGCGGAAATCAAAGTCAACCTTGACAATGCCATGCGTTTCCGTCATCGCACTATCGAACTGCGGCAGTTGAATAACGAACTTCTCACGTTTGCCTTGGGTCACGGTGTCTGGATAGAGGTCATAACTAATGACGAAACGTGCTATCGGTACCGCTGGGTTGGTCCGCGAAGAGTTGGCGAATGGTGGTACCGGGTCGGACAGGGTGATCGGGTATTCCTTGACACCTTGGGATAAGGTTGGCTGATGGCTTTCACGGAACCCGTCGAGCTTGCTACCAGAGCGAAGGTGGCCGCCATCATGCTCTCGCACTCGACTACCGGTACTGACCGGCAGTTTGCGCTCATCTTGGCTGATCTCTCCGAGGCAATCGGCGTGATGGCCGCAAGGCAAACTACGATGTTCGCGGTCCAGAGAACCGATTCCGCAATAATCGCGCAGCACGTCGGGGTGGAGTTCCAGCATCCGAATAGTGGGGTCAATACCAGCGTAGGCATCGGCACAAGCCCTACATCCGCGCACTAAGTTCTCAGGCACGGCTACCGGGATGGTAAGACCATCGAAGTCAATCAAAATGCTTTGCGGGTAGAAATCACCAATGCGTCGAAGCACCGTACCGATCAACCCGGCGTACGGTGCTTGGTCAACCGTTACGCGGCTTCCTGTTTCGATTAGCGACATGTCTCAATGGTGACCTGCTAGCGATGGTGCTCAGAGCAGGTGGATGATTTTCGGGTAGTACCGCAGATAGTTGGGGTTATTCGAGTTTAGTCATGTTTCACAAACATTTGCTAACTGTTAAGTTAAGATGTATGCTAGAGCGGGGGGAGTGAGTAGCCATGTTCAACGACGATTACTTAACAGTTGGGCAGGTGGCGGCTTGCCTCGGTAAATCAGAAGGATGGGTGCGCAAGCGGGTAGACGCCGGGGTGATTGAGGGCCTGCGGATGCCACCAGAGCCGCCAGTTGGCAAACGAGACACCCGCCCCATCTGGATACCCCGCAAATACGCCGACCCCAAGAATCTGCTAGTTCCAGTAAGATAGCCATGATCGTGTTCACCGTCTTGGAAACTTTCGGGGCGGTGGTGTTTTTGTTGTGGGCTTTAACCCAAGTGGAGCGGTGGCTCGGCGGGGCCGCGGGCCAAATTCCTCGGAAGTGATTGCGCGGGAGCGAAGTCGCGTTACTGCTTCCGGCGCGATGCTTCTACGGCAGGGCTACCGCCCTGCCTTCACCACACAGTGGGGAGCGTATGCTTGGACCGGCCTCGCCAATGGGAGCGGAGAGACGGGTGGAGCAGGGTTGGATCATTGTGGGAACTGATGTACTATTATATAGTACATATGTACTACTTTTCAGATCAGCCCCTTTTTGAAAACCGAAAAGGGGGCTGAGAAAATCCAGTGTTTGCAAGGGCTAAGCCACAGCCCCCTTTTTTGGTGTACCCCACGGCGTATATATCGATTTCATTTTTTTTCTGATCTGAGCATACCTAATTGAGCAAAATGATCATCCTCGCGTATAGTAATTTCCTGCACTATGTGGGCTTTAGGGGCTTTAGGGGCTAATGCCCCTTTGACCTGCTAATATATCAGCCCCCTTTCAGCCCATGTCCGAATTGTCGGGGGCTGCAAGTCAACTTGCGAAACTTGGGCTATGCTGGCTGACGCCAGCACCAACAAACAACCCGATCCAACCACGTGGTATAGGCAGGGCGCAGCCCTGCCGACTGGTAGCGTCATAGGATCCAAAATCGCTCCGACATTCTGCTACTAGGGGGTAACCCCACGCCCCACTTCCTCTGGCGAGGCTTAGGTAGCCGAATCGCTACCGTCGCTGCACCACCCAACTCACAGCTTCCAATGGCGAGGCCGATCCAAGCGTTGCTGCTACCACCCCGTAGAAACTCCGGCCTTGGATTTTAGTACGCCAGCTAGTCGGAACTGTTTCGGTAGTACCACGGTCGGCGCTGCGCAATATCATCGGGCCAATCGTCAGCCTCGGCACCATATAGTAAATGTTGGATTTCTGACTGCTGTCGGTGATCTCTGGTACTTGAGTTCCAACTCCGGTAGCCATTTTTGCGTTCGGTATCTATTCGTTCGCAAACTATTTGTTCTGCTGCTTGTTGCGCTATTCGTTTCTGTTGGGATTGATCGGTGACTAGTGCTATTTGTTCAAGGGCTTGCTTACGATATTGGGCTATTCGCTGGCCTGCTAGCTGCTCCAATGCCAAGCATTGAGCCGCATCTCGTTCGACTTCGTTAAAGTAGGTTGGATCGCTTTCGAGATCTTCGGCCATCGCGATGATGTCCGAAACTCTAATACCATATGCGGCTGCGATTTTTGGCAATAAAGGTTCTAAGGCTGGCAGTGACGCTCCTTTTTCATATTCGCTTAGACGTGGTATGGATATTCCTGCTCTCTTAGCCAAATCTTGTTGTTTTTCGTTGTTGGCTTTCCGCAGACGCTTCAGAACTTCAGCGATCGCTTTTGCATACCCGTATTGCATGGGGCTAACTCTACCACAACAAGTGTGACGAACCTCACCAAATAACTTCCGACATGCCGTAAGTTCGTTCAGCACGAAGTTCGGCAATATGCCATACTGGTATTCTACCGATAAAAAAAGATGGCCGCCCGCCAAGACGACCATCTTTTCCAACCAGATAGGACCAGCATAACATGTATGGCCAACCAGATCAAGCACCCGACGCAGATGTCGCGTACGAAATCGAAAATCCGTCCGAATTCGAATGGCTCGACGACGACGAGCTAGACGCTGCAGAAGCGGCGCAGATTGCCGCAGTTACGGACGACACCCCGACCGAGTCACCAGAGCTAGCCGAGCTAATTGCCGCGCAGGTCGACATCACCGAGTGCCTCGAAATTGGCGCATCCCTCACTGCAGCCAAAGGCCGCCTCCGCAAGGCGCTCGTAGCCCAGCATCTGGCGCAATTGCCGCCCGACGCCACCGACACCGACCGCGCCAAGGCCAAGGCCGAGGCCGAGAAGCAATTCGAGGCCGAGAAGCACGAGATCGAGATTCGCAAGGTCAATTTACGGCGCCAGCAAGCCGAGGCCGCTGCCGAGGCAAAGGCCAAGGCGGCGAGCGCGCGGCGCTATCCCGAGACCGACGACGGTAACGCCCAGATGTGGGCAGATCGGTGCTCTGGCACCGTGAAATATGCTGGCGACGCTGGGCAGTGGCTGATCTGGACGGAGACCGTCTGGGTGCGCACCAAATTCGACGGCATCCCAATCCAGATCGCCCGCGAGGCGATCCGGGAGCTAGAGAACCCGGAGTGGTCCGAGGCGTCCCAATCCGAAAACCATATTCAGGCGGCGGTCAATCTCGGGAAGCGCGACCCGAAAATTGCATGCTCAATGGACACGTTCGATCAAAAAGGTTTCGAGGCCAATACCCCTGGTGGCATCGCAGCACTCGATCATCCGCCGGGGCTGGTGGCGGGCGACGGCATTCGGCCCTGCGACCCCGCATCACTCCACACCCGGATTACCGGTGTGGCACCCGACTTCTCGGCAGGCATGCCCAAATTCCTGAAATTTCTAGACCAAACCTTCCACAATGACGACGTCATCGACTCGTGGCTTACGGACTACCGAGCAGCCAACCCAGCCGAGACCGACCGCTGGATTGCAGACATCATTCGCGAGAAGTCGCCAAGCCAACTATTCGATTTGGCGATCAAGTACCTCACCGAGCACCCGGAACTGCTGCCCGACGTGGCGACCAACGAAGCCGCCGAGCACCCGAATATCGGCTACGATCTTGTGCTCCAATGGCTAACCGAGCAGCACCGCGACGGCCATCTAGCCACCGTCACCAGCACCCAAAATTACCTGCTGAAGCAGCATCCAGAGCAGGCAGTCGCCTACGTAACGCGCTACGCAGTCGAGTACCCGGAGGTGGCTCTAGACCTGATCCGCGAGCATCTCGACACCCACCCCGCCGATCACGACCGGCTAGTAGTCCAATTCTCCGACTGGTACGTCGAGCAAATGACGAGATTTCTTCAAAAGGCTTTCGGTCTCACCCTCATAGGCCGAGTGATCGAGCACATATTCCCGATGGCTATCGGGGATGGTGGCAACGGCAAGGGGGTTCTTTTTGAGCTAATGTTGGCGATTTTCGGCACTTACGCTACGACCCTGGACCCGACCTTCCTAATTGAGACCCGCGACGAGCCGCACCCGGCACAGATAGCAGATTTGCAGGGGATCAGATTTGCGCTAGCGTCGGAGACCAAGCCCGGCGATCGTTTCAACGAACCAAAAATCAAGCGCCATACGGGCGGCGATACCCGCAAAGCCCGATTTATGGGTGGGAATTGGTTTACTTACACACCTACCGACACCATCTGGCTAATGACGAACTACCTTGCGAAAGTCCCGTCCGGTGGCCGATCCTTCTGGCGTCGGCTGTTGCTTATTCGGTTCAACAACGAGCCCGCCGTCATCAACCCCAACCTCAAACAAGAGCTTTTAGATGAGGAAGGCCCAGCCATCCTTGCGTGGGTTATCGAAGGTGCCCGCCTCTACCTAGCGGAAGGACTACAGCCGCCCGAGTTCGTCCGCAACGATACGGCCGAGTACGCCGAGGAGGAAGATCACCTCGCCGACTTCGTGGCCGAGCAGTTGCTGGTGACCGGCAACCGCGCCGACAAAGTCAACCAGACCGCGCTGTACGAAAAGTACACTATGTTCTGCCGATCCCGTCGCAAATCGGCTTTCGATCTCGGCAATTTGAGCCGCAAGCTCAAAAAACAGTTTGGCATTGGCACATGTCGATCCAATCACGTCCGCAGTTACGTCGGCGTCCAGACCCGCGAGCAGGCGCAACTGGCTGGCTACTACCAACTCCAGACCAGAACCCACTCGCAATCCCCGTGGGATGACGTACCCGGCGGCATCCAATTACCGCTGCACTCACAATTTGCTGGCGACTGGGTCGATGCCGAGGACCCCGAGGGCCAAGGTCGCCCATTCCACGTTAGCGCCGATGGCAAGCATGCGGAGCTTGACTGGGACGGCGAGGGTTACACGCCGTATTGTCACGGAAAGCATTATGGAAAATGTGAAACCGAAATCCCCAATTGGAATTACTCAACCATGGGACAACATTAACTAGAAAGGTCAATCCAATGCCAAAGTTATATACAGCGGTGACGCCGGAATATTGCAATTTACCTAACCTCGAATCCTTACCGCCAAAGCCAAACATTGAAGTCGTCGGTTGTACAGTTCACTATCCAGAGCACTACTGGAACGTCTATCGATTCCCCCATCAACACCCTTTCTATGAATTGTCTTTCGAAGCTAGGTCTGACCTTGTTTTGTTTAAAGAATTAGGTGATTAAAATGTCCGAATACTTCTTCACGACCGAGCGATTTATTTTCGATTATGAATCGAAGTTCGGTGGTTATCGAGACGATGTAGACATTGCCGACGATACCGAAAGTGTGGGTGATCGATGACCTCAATCCCATCGCCCTGACAGGCTCAGGTGCCGGTTCGATTCCGGCGCAGGGCGCGCTAGTAACACTACAACCAGAAGGAAGGCAACACAATGCTTACCAATCTAGACCCCACGCCAGACGTGGAGCCATTCGACTACGACACTGACGACACCGCATCGTTGCCGATCCCAGAAAGCGTCCAAAAGGCGTTGCGTGAGGGCTTCGTGCCGTTCCAACCCGTGCGCTCCGACTTCGCATTAGCTGGTGCCACACCGCCGGAACCAGAACCAGAAGCCGATATCGAATGGATCTGTGGTTGCGATGAGGGATTAGCCGCCGCTCACAACGACCCAAACTATGCTTACGTCGGCCCCGTACCCGCTCACGGCGATGTGGACGCGATCGACCATTGGCGCAGTTCCGGTCACGACCTACCCGACGAGTTGGTGAAAGGTTGGCCGCACGCCACCTTGGAGTTGATCGACTTCGACAACGGTGGAACCAAAGAGGTTTGGCTTGATCCAGAGGACGCCTTCGCCAAAGGCTGGCGCCAAGGGGTTGCGTACGGTAGGAACCAAGCCATTGCTGAAAACCTGCCAGAAGTCGATGACAGCCGCTGCCCGTTCCCCGTGCGCGCGGAGCACACCCGCGCTGACGGCTCTACTTGGGTCGAGGAAATTGCCGCTCAGACCCCACCGCCCAGCCCGTGGGATGACACCACCCGTCCAGCATGGGCTGATTTGCCGCCGACCCTTGAGCCGTGGCAGATGCAGAAGTGGGCTGAGTGGCTGGATACGTTGCCTCTCACCTATGAGCGCAAGCACGACCCCGACCACGACAAGTACCAGCTGCTGAACGCCTTGGTCACCATCGCCAAGCGCGAGACCGATCACGAAGTCGACCCACTAGCGACTGATGCCCTCTGCGAGGTATTCAAGCAGTATTGGCAAAAGGATTAGCCATGAGCACCGGATACGTCCTCGACGTAACAGTCGGCAAGGAACATTGGATGACCTCGAACCAGCGCAAGCATTGGTCGCACAGGGCGCTGTCATCGAAGGCTCTGCGCCGCCGTGGTGTCTTGCTAGCGCGGGCGAACCGGCTCCCCGCGCTAGCAAGAGTATCCATCGAGGCGGTCGTATCCACACCCACCAACACCCGCTTTGACGCCGCGAATTCTTATCCGACAATCAAGCCCCTAATTGATTCGCTGGTAAGTGCTGGGGTACTTGAAGACGCTTCGGATAAATACTTGACTGCGTTAACGATAAAGCGCGGAGTTAAGACTGGTATTGCAGGCAAATACCGGGTGGTACTAAACATCTATCCAGAATAGGAGTTGATTGGAATGTGTCAACTTGTTCTAGTAAACCTCGCGATATTCGTGGCCTCAATCGTTTTCGGATATCTACTTACTAAGTGCATCCAACATCGCTAAAGGAGTTGATCGAAATGCTAATCGTATTTCTTTTCGCCGTAACTGTGGTCACCACGCTGGTTTTCTCGTTCGTCAATCAAGCTAGCGAACGCTATCGCGCCAGCCACGATGAACGCGCTGCCGTCACTTGGACAAATGCGCACACGTATCGCGACTGCGCCGCGGACGCCATCTACTACGCGAAGCTGAGGTGCCGCTGATGTTAGCTTCAACCGCTGAGGTCGCGCAGAGCAACCAAACGTCTACCTACTCGATCCAGACCTCTGGCGGGTACTGGATTCCTGTTGACGGCGAAGGCATCCCGCTCTGGCCTGCCTGCCGTTGCACCGACCGCGAACCGAGCTTTGATGTTGGCGACGGCATCCATATCAACCACAAAGGAACCTAGCCGTGATCCAGACCCGCAGCCCACCCGATTCGCTACTTCACAGGCGAGGCCAGATCCAAGCAATCCTCGCTATCGACTTATCTACAACAATCAGGAGTCAACCATGTGTGATCCAACCCGATTCGAGACCACCACCATCACTGAGCCGCTAACCGACCCAGCGCAATGGGTAGACGCGGAGATCATCTATCTCCCGTTTGGTGAACTCAAGCCAATCGTCGCGTAACCAGAAAGGAGTAGCAATGTCTCGGCCTAATAACCAACACCGCCAGACCGGCAACCGCCACCAGAAGCGTAAGCAAATCGCGGTAGCCCGTAAAGCACCGAAGCCCGAATAGTGAGGTGATCCAAAACCAAATCTACCCTACCAGAGAAAGGGGGCGACCATGTGCAGACGCGAGCAGGGGGAGCCTGCTGCACCAACCAAATAGGTGGAAATATTATGTCCAGTCTACTAGAACTATCCATCGCTGAAGCGGCAGCCGAATGTGGCATCAGCCGAAAGGAGCTACGGAAGCGCGCAACGGAGCATCCGGAGCACGCAATATGGCTCACCACAAAGCCGGATGCAAAATATCAGACCATCAAGTTCACTCGGCAAGATTTAGCCGAGTTGCAAAACTGCTACCGAGTTCGCGATGCAGCAAACCCGAACGTGCCACCGATATTTTCATCCCTCAAGACGCGCAATACCTCACGCCGACCTACTGGCAATTAGTGCAATAGCCCCGCTTAGCGGGGCTATTCTTATGCCGCTTCGACCATCGGATGTGCGGGACTCATAGCCATGCTGATAGCGTTAGACACCGCCGCACGGGCTGCGGGCATGATGTGCCCATATCGATTAACTGTGGTGGTGATATTCTCATGCCCGAGGTGATTCATCACGTAGTTGATCGGGACGCCTGCACCGAGGAGCCAGCTGGCACAGGTGTGGCGAGCGTCATGAATGCGCGGGTGTTTGCCCAATGGCGGTTCTAACGGCTTCAAATTTTGTCTTGATTTGGTGATGGTTTTGCGCTTCGGTGGTTCGTTATTCGCTAGCCTCAGCGCTGGTTGCCATTCGTTTGTGTGAAAATGACCATTTTTGATGCGCTTGCCAGTAATAGTCGTAAACAACAAAGCATTTCCGTCTCTGTTAAGGTCGAGTCCAACCATTACTTCAGGCGCGATGGTCACGGTGCGTTTTGACTTATCTGTCTTAGGTGCGCCTAAGGTACCGTCTTGTTTCCAAGCTTGCCACACGGTCACGGTCATACCTACCGGGTCAACGTCCGCCACCCGTAGCGCTGAAGCCTCGCTCCAACGTAGACCGGTGCCGAACAGGAAAGCAACCAGAGGTCGGTAGTGGGGGATGAAGCAGTCAATAAACCGCTCATATTCCTCGTGAGTTAAAAACGTCATAGGTTGTACTGGGGTGCGGGGTATGTTTGTGCCTCGACACGGGTTGAACGTAATATGTCGTTCAGTTACTGCGGCATTGAAAGCCGATGATACGAAGCCATGCTTGTTTTTTAGTGTCTTTGAAGACGGATTGGAACCATTTGCACTAGGTGTCGCGCTCAGGACTTTAATCCATTTACCAACATCTTTAGCCGTTATTGCCTTTATGGGCATTTCACCTAGAAATCCCAAATCGTTGTTAACGTAGGTGAAGTATCGCTTTACGGTGTCATCTTGCACCAGTCCGCTAAGGTTTTCTTTAATATGTGTCTCGCACCAATCTTTAAGGCTCATCTGTCCGCTGCCCTGATCCCCAATCTCGTTCATCAGTATCTGCTCGGCGTGCTCTGCGCCGAACCTATCCACATTGCGGGCGTAAGCGTGGGCATCCTCATAACGCCCGAAAGTGCGGGTAACTCTGGATCCATGGCGACCACCGTTGCGGTACTCTACCACCCATGAACTATTGCCGTCTTTAAGTTTTCGCTCCCTTGGAGTTATCATGTTTCCACCTTACCTTGAGCGTGCCGTTTATACCGGCACCAACGCGACCAAATCTTTAACAATGGGCGCAAATCGAACAGGAGTAGCTAAATGTATCTGCATGTCAAATACTACGTTTCATCATTACTGATAATGATTTTAACATTTTATTCGATGGGGTTCAAGTCCCCCCCCTCGCTACCAAACTAAGAGGTGAGTCAGATGCAACCGCAGACCCGCTCTCACCCACCCGTCGTAATCAACGCGAATGAGCTAGCGCGCCGCCAACACCCGCCCCTGCTGCGCCCCACCAAAGGCCGCTGGCTAGCCGGGGTGTGCGCGGGGCTCGCCATATACTGGGGCAAACCCGTCAAGTGGGTGCGGCTGGGCATGGTAGCAGCCACCCTGCTGCTCGGCGCGGGCCTATTCGCTTACCTGTTTTGGTGGCTGACCATCCCCGCAGGCGACCCGTTACAGGCGAGCGTCAAAAGCCAACCCGCC
>JGI24699J35502_11133889_pt1 | contig 18309 bp, 14 predicted proteins | sample TergutMp193P4_FD_35502 | JGI IMG/M metagenome (IMG submission 35502) | reverse complement strand
CCTATTTTACTATCGGAAGCAATCCATTCCTCTCCGTTCCATCTGTAAAGTCCCGCAGAAAAATCTTCATCTTCGTCTTCCGTCAAGTTATAAACGATTAAGCCAATATGCAACTTGTCCAATTCTTCCTTATTGGCAGCATAATTGGAATTGTGTCCTGAATTGGGGTCATTGGGATCAGATAGAAACATCGGATAAAGTTCGTTCTTTTTCGACAGCGCTACTCGAGGCAAGCCAAATCCCTTGCTTGCATTAACACCCTCATCTGTCGCCTCTTTTAACTGCAAAAGCGATCCCTCTACAGGTTCGTCTGTTGCTCCTATTGTTACCTGCGCATTAACGCCAATAGTAAAAATAGATACAAATAATAAAAATAAATAGATTTTTTTCATTTTTTTGGTAATAATTTAATGTTAATTGATTAATTAATTAAATAGTTATATACTATATAGTTACATAATTTACATTTTATAATTCCTTTTTCGCCCCTTCCCTTATCTTATATATTATTTCTATATTTTTGGGCGTCAGGATTGCTATATAGAGGCTTTATTTTTTACAAAAACATTAACTTAATTCCCCTTTAAAAGGAAGGCGCTGTATTATTAATAAATGTATAAAGGGTAGTAGGGAAGAGCTATTGGCGTTAATTCCTTGTCAGTTTTTTCATTAAATAATGACTCTATTATCATTTATTCCCATCTAAAAACAGTTGCTTCCCTAAGCAACAATGAATAATAATTTCACTATGCAAAGATATATAAAATTTACCAATGTTGATTTAATTTAGTATTAAAAATTGTTAAAATATTGTACATTTTAATTATATCTATATTAATTCTACTTTAACACATTAAAATCTGCTTATTGAAAGCGGCATTGATGTCTATTATTTTTGAGTAATTTTGTCACTATTATGACTGTTTGGAGAAATCAATAGAAGAGAAAGCTATTCTGATAGTATCTAAATGCTCCTCCCTTTATAAAGGCAGACCTCTTCCCTTTATAAAGGGAACAACTTTCTTCCCTATTCGTTGATACTATGAGAAGCATTTACTCAGATTCTACATCTGCTTAGCTCTGCCTATAGTCAGGCATTTACCAGAGAGTTTTTTTTACCACATTACCGCACAAAAAATATATTAAAAATTTGCATTATTAGAAAAAAACTAATATCTTTGTACTTTATAATTAAGATAATCTAATAAAGGCAACTTTTGCCTGTGAAATAACTGAATTATAGCGTTAATTATTATTACACACTTTTTAAAAACTTTTGATCTATAATCTATTAAAAACAAATGTTATGAAAAAAAAATCTTTATCAAAGCTCCGACGCTTTGGTAACAAACAAAGAAAAAATCATTTTCTTTTGTTAACAATCTATTTATTATTATTAATGTTTTGCTTCACTTCTGCTTATGCAGTCGAAAGAAATCTCAATGATTCAAATCTTTTGGAAACGCAGCAAACTCCGGTCAAAATTTCGGGGAGAGTTGTTGAGATTGCTACAGGGGAAGCATTAGCTGGCGTAAGCGTCATTGAAAAAGGAACAAACAATGGAGTTGCTTCCGATTTGAATGGAAATTTTACACTGACGGTTAGTAAAACAAATGCTGTTTTGGAAGTTTCGTTTCTGGGCTATACTTCTCTTTCGTATAGTCTGAACGGACAAACGGAAATTGTGATTCAGATGTCTGAAGATACCAAACTGCTCGACGAGGTAGTTGTGGTAGGATATGGCGTTCAGAAAAAAGTAAATCTGACAGGAGCCGTATCTGCGGTTGGTGGAAGTGAAATTGCGTCGAGAACAACTACCGATGTGCTTAGCGCAATGCAAGGGCAAATGCCGGGCGTGACCGTACTGCGCAGTAGCGGACAACCAGGTTCGGAAACGAGCGGTTTGCGGATTCGTGGATTTTCATCTGCAAATTCTGTAGATGCTCTTATTCTTATCGACGGTATAGAAGGTAATTTGACGCTACTCAATGCTCAGGATATTGAATCCGTATCGGTATTGAAGGATGCTGCAGCTGCTTCTATTTACGGATCGCGCGCTGCCGGAGGAGTTGTGCTGGTGACTACTAAAAAAGGGAGTTTACAAAAAACCAGAGTTTCTTACGACGGTTCGTTTGGCATCAATACGCCGGGCAATATGCCTCAACGTATGCCGCCTTGGGAGGAACAGGATTATATCAATCGTGCACGCAATGCCGACCGTGGAGCTCCCGAGCAAAATCCTGAACAAACTTCATGGATAGGAAATCCCAACTACAATTATTATCCAAACGGTACGCGCTGGACTTTTCACAGTAACTCTAACTGGTTGAAGGAAGGTACAAAAAATTATTCTACTCAACAGAATCATTCAGTATCGGTTACCGGAGGACAACAAAAATCAAATTATTATGTTTCTATGGGTTATTATACCAAAAATGGTATGTTGAAGTATGGTCCCGACGATTACAATCGATTCAACCTGCGCGCCAATTTTAATATGGAAATGAGTAAATATGTAGATTTCAGTCTGCAAACTTCTTATGAAAGAGGTGTTAAAAACGAAAATCCGGTAGGTGGCGCAGCAATTTTGTCCTATTTATATAACGCCAGGGGACGTCAGGCAATTTATCTGCCCGAAGAAGATACGAATTATGCGAATGATCCTTACAGCGCCGATTTGCAAGTCAATGCTATTGAGGCAATGAAAAGAGGAGGAATAACCACAGACGAAAATCAGTATTTTACCGGATATGCCAATGTGCATTTCAAAAATTTGATAAAAGGTTTGACAATAGACTTAAATGCTTCACGGCGTGCAGGATTTAGATCTTATGAAGGAGATTACCGTTTCATTCAAAGTATGGGACGTAACGGAGCTATCCGTAGCGGATACGAAGTCAATAATCCCAACCGTGTAGTCAAAACTAAAAACAATGGTTATCAGGATAAAATAGAAGCTCTAATAAATTATGATCTGACTATCGACAAACATGCGATACATTTGTTGGGCGGTGCTTCTTATGAACAATATCTCAATGATGAAATATCCGCTACAGCGCGAAACCTTTTGTCTAATGACTTTTTTAGCTTCAACTATTACGACAATACGAATGCTAACAATACAGTATTAAGCGATGCTATCTATCCTTGGAAAATGGCATCCTTGTTTGGACGGGTGAATTATGATTTTGCCGGACGTTACTTGTTTGAAGCAAATTTTCGTTACGACGGAAGTTCCCGCCTCGATCCCAGCAAACGTTGGGGATTGTTTCCTTCGGTTTCTGCCGGATGGCGCGTAAGTGAAGAATCTTTCTTCGAGCCTGTAAAATCCGGCATAGATAACTTTAAACTACGCTTTTCTTATGGACAATTAGGAAACAGTACGGCATTGAATAGTTTATATTATCCTTATATGGCAATAATTACCAATAAAACTCAAGATAGCGATGTAAATGTATTGAGTGTTATGGGAAATCCGGTTTATTATCAAAAAGGAATGGCTTCTAAAAACATTACATGGGAAACTTTAACTTCAACAAATATTGGAGTTGATTTGGGTATTTTTGGAAACCGCCTTAATTTTACCGCCGATTATTATTGGAAATACAACAATAATATGCTTAGCCAATTGCGTGTCGGTAATCTTGTCGGGGTAATACAACTTCCCTTCCAAAATGTAGGCAAATTGAAAACTTGGGGATGGGAAATATCGGCGGGATGGCGCGATAAAATAGATAAAGTTTCATACCATATTTATTTTAGCCTTGAAGACAACCAGAATAAATTAATAAGTTATGAAGGCGCTAAGGCAATACAAGCAGGAACTATAGCCAATTTGGAAGGCTACCCTCTTAATACTGTCTGGGGGTATAAGACTAATGGTTTTTGGGACAGCCGAGATGAATATCTCCAGTACAAAGCCGATCATCCGGGATATGAATCTTTCAACGATGCTAAAGTAAGCGGAGGAGATACACGCTATGTGGCGCAAGGTAATCCTGACCATACGATCGGAATTGGAGGAGGAACTCCAGAAGATTCGGGCGATTTAATTTATCTGGGAACTATTAATGGACGCTATATGTATAGCGTCAACCTCGGATTTGAATGGAATGGATTCGATTTTTCCTGCTTCTTTCAAGGGATAGGCAAACGCAATTTTCTTATCAATACCGCAACATTGGCGCCATTAGGAAATTCGTATGAAATGCCATGGACAATTAATCGCGACTATTGGACGGAAGATAATAAGAATGCTTTCTTCGCACGACCTTATGAAGGAAATACCTTTAATTACAATCCGGCTGACCGATGGGTACAGGACGGCGCGTATATTCGGTTAAAAGATATACATTTAGGATATACCTTTTCCATTCCGAAAAAAATTATCCAACAGTTACGCGTATTTGTTACCGGAACAGATGTCTGGGAATATAGCAAGGTGTTGAAAGTCTTTGACCCTGAAGTTGGCAATGAGAAAAACACGCAATATTATCCGTTTTTCCGCACATGGACAATGGGAGTTAATCTAACATTCTAAAAAAAGAAAAAATATGAAAAGTAAATTATTTTTTAGCATTATATTGATTACTGCTATCTTTATTAGCTGTAGCGACTTACTGGATGTTAAGCTTAAGACAGACTTTATAGACGATAATTTCTGGAAATCGGAAAATGATTTGAAAGGAGCTTGCAACAGATTATATGAGCAACTATCTTTTGGCGGACATGATACTCGCGGCGATGATCAGTTCGGTAAAAACGCCAATGGAACCAGTGCCGGAAGTTGGTCTGTTCTTGGAGAAGACAATGATAACTGGACATATCCGTATCAACGGATTTTTACGTCTAACAAAATCATTGAGAAAGGCTCAAATACTCCTATTGATGAAAAAGTACGCAATCAGTATTTGGGAGAAGCCTATTTTTTCCGTGCCTATAATTATTTTGATATGGTAAGCAAATATGGGGATGTACCATTAGTATTAAAAGTTTTTGAAACTACAAACGATCCCGACTTGCGTATGGGACGCACTCCACGCGAAGAAGTTATACAACAATGCTATTCCGACCTTGAATTTGCTGTGGCAAACTTACCTACCCGAGCTGATTTACAAAATGTTAGTGATGAATTTGCACGCCGCCGCGTAACCCGCTCTGCGGCTTTGGCGCTGATTGTGAGAATAGGATTACATGAGGGAACTATGCAGAAATACCATAACTTGGGTAGTGAAGCTCAATGGAAAGCGCACCTGCAAAAAAGTATCACTGCTTATAATCAGCTAAAAACCGAAGGACATGAGTTGTATTCCGACTATCAGGCACTTTTCTTCGACGAGAGTAACAGTACCAACAAAGAAGCCATTTTCTCTAAAGCATACGGTCCTAACGGTGGTAGCGGCTCCGGCTATACTAATCACTCTTATTCGGGAGATTGCGAAGGAAGTTATGCCATCGCCCGCACAATGATTGATATGTATCTCTATGCCGATGGTTTGCCGCGTGAAAAATCTCCTTTGGTGATTTCTCCAGAAACATCGTTCAACAATGTGTTTGGCTATGAAGCCGATGGAATCTCTCCTGTTGCCGATGGCAAAGGCGCTCGCGATCCAAGATTAGCGATGAGTATATGGCGGATAAACGATCCGCAGGACAATGCAACAGTGACCGTAGGAGGAGCAAAGATTGGCTGGATAAATAGCGGCAAGGGAGCTTACAAACCTTTTGACCCCCAAAGACCTTTAGGATATCAACAAAAAAAGTGTTTTAGCGGCGACCGCTGGGGAGCAGGCAGAGATTACACTGACCGCATTATTATCCGTTGGGGAGAAATGCTGATTTCTTATGCTGAAGCTTTGTATGAATTAAATGGCTCTATCAGTGATACTCAATTAGATGAAACGGTTAATGCGTTGAGAGCGCGTGTGAATTTTAATGCAAAGCTCACCAATGCTTTCGTTACAGCCAATGGCTTGAATATGCTGGACGAAATTCGTCGGGAAAGAACGGTAGAATTGATGTCGGAAAATCGCCGTTATCCTGATATTGTCCGTTGGAAAATAGCTGAAACAGTACTCCCTAAAGCCATTATTGGAGCTAAATTTACAGCAGACGAGGCTTATAACGGTACTTCACAAGCCAATGATTCACAATTTGTGCAATGGCTTACCAATGCTCAAGGACAGGTTTTCGGTACTTTTGTTTACAGCGAACCGGATGTCAGGCTGATAGAAAGAGCCGATACCCGCCGCTTCAATGTTGCTAAAGATTATTATTACCCGATTCCAACTTTTGAAATCGCGCAATCTTACGGAAATATCATGCAAAATCCCGGATGGCAATAAGTAAAAATATTAAATTTAAAAAAGATAATTCGATGAAAAAGATATTATTTATTTGTGCAGCAATATTTTTACTTATCTGCACAACAGCTTGCGAAAAAGTTAATGAATGGGGCGATGGTCTTCCGGAAATGGAGCATGTTTATTATATTGGCTTCTATAAATCTAATGTAAATACCGATGCTCTTAATTACGAAATTGCGTCCGACGGTTCGGCGCGGTGGAGAATTAATACAGGTACATGGACCAGTACAAGCGAAGCCAACATAACGAGTTTGATTCCATTGGAATTTCATAGCGAGAGAATACGTTCTTATGATGTGACAACTTACTTTTGGGTAACAAACAACGGTACTTCTGATTTAACGGCTGGTACGGATTATAACATTCTGACATCTAATGGTATAACTATTACGCCAGATGCGCAGGGTGGATATTCGGTCGTTTGGCAACAAGCAAAGAAAGGCATTCAAAATATTAAAATTAAACGTTTAACTTCAAAAGGAGGTTCGTTAAAAGTAAATGTATTGAATCCGGCTTTAGGTTCGCCAGATGCAAGCAACATATCCACAACGGTAAATAATCACACTAATGATTACGAAGTACGCGGGCTCACGTTTGACTATAATAAAGTGACGGTTACGTTTAATTAAAATCAACAGTAGAGACGCGGATTGCAGCGTCTCTACTGTTTTTATTACAATACGTTGTACATCTTAGAATTTTCACTTACTTTTGCAATCATTTTATAAAATAATTTATTTATGAAAGCATTTGTATTTCCTGGACAAGGAGCGCAATTTACAGGTATGGGAAAAGAGTTGTACGAAAAATCGTCTTTTGCCTGCGAACTATTTGAAACAGCCAATGAAATATTGGGATTTCGAATCACAGATATCATGTTTGAAGGAAGCGACGAAGACCTTCGTCAAACGAAAGTGACCCAACCGGCTGTTTTCCTTCATTCGATTATAGTAGCTAAAACTTTAGGCGAACAATTTCAGCCCGATATGGTTGCCGGACATTCATTAGGTGAATTTTCCGCTTTGGTAGCAGCAAATGTATTGTCGTTTGAAGACGGCTTACGGCTGGTATATCAGCGGGCTTTAGCCATGCAAAAAGCTGGAGAAATAAACGAGGGAACTATGGCTGCTATTCTCAATTTGCCAAATGAAACTGTTGAAGAAATTTGCGCCGGAATCAATGAGATTGTAGTCCCTGCCAACTATAATTGTCCGGGGCAAATTGTTATTTCAGGGTCAATAAAGGGCGTCGATGAGGCTTGTGAACAACTTCTTGCCGCCGGAGCTAAGCGAGCCTTGAAATTGAAAGTAGGCGGCGCTTTCCATTCGCCATTGATGGAGCCGGCACGAGAAGAATTAAAAAAAGCCATTGATGCAGTTTCATTTCAAACGCCTGATTTTCCAGTATATCAAAATGTCAGTACGCAAGGGGAAACAAATCCCGGGAAAATAAAAGACAATCTGATAGCTCAATTGACTTCTCCAGTTAAGTGGGCGCAATCTGTACAAAATATGATTGCCGCCGGAGCAGACGATTTCACTGAATTAGGTCCCGGTAATGTTCTACAAGGTCTAATTAAGAAGATTGATCCTACCGTACAAACGCGGGGTATTTCATAAAGAATGAAGATACCTCAAAAAATTTAATCTATTTTTCTTCTTTTTTTTCTTCAGGAACAGGAGTTCCAAAATCGGGAACTTCATTTTGATTAGTAGCTGGAACTACGTTTTGAATTTCATCGCGTATCGTAGAATCTTCAGTAATATGACTCTTTTTGAATATCGAAGCAACTATGCACAAAACGACGATTATACCGGCTAACGACCAAGTTGCTTTTTCAAGGAAATCCGTAGTTTTACGAACGCCCATCACTTGGTTGGAAGATGAAAAACCGGCAGCTAATCCGCCGCCTTTTGAATTTTGAATAACGACAATAAATATCAAAATGATAGCTGCAATAACAGTTAAAACGGAAACTAATAAATACATTTTTTATTTAATTTTGTTTGTGTTAATAATTAATTTTTCTAAAAATCGAATTTGGTCTGCAAAGTAACGATTTTTTTCCGGATAAATCAAATTTAATTTACGAATAATTTCCAAAGCCTTACTGTATTTCTTTTGTTTAATATAAATTTTAGCCAAAGTTTCTGTGAAGAAACTATCATTATTTGGCGATTCAGAAAACGAATTAGGAATTTCAACTTCTTGGTTATCCGTTTTATCGAGCTTAATTTTCAAAGGCGATACTGCATCCTGTGCTAAAAACTTATCAATTGTTTCTTGATATTTGAAAGGAGGCGCTTCTTCATTTTCTTCTTCATTGTCGGAAAGGAAATAAGAAACGTAGTCGGATGAAATCGGAGGTAGTTCCGTTTCATTATTTTCTAAGTGATTTTTCTCAAGGCTATCTGACAAAAAGCTATCAATTAGTTCAAAAGGAGAATCAATTTGAAATGTTTCCTTTTCTAATGCATCTATTTGTTCCTGTACAAAAAAACCATCTTCTATACGGAAGAAAAGTTGCTTACGATCTGGTACATAAATAGCCGTTTTACGCAAATCGAATAAAAAATTAGAATCCTGTAAGTGCAACAAATTCAAAGTGTGAAGTAAATGTGCAGTTTGAAAATAAGGATATTCCTTTATCAAATCCGATAAATGTGATAAAGTCTTATTTGTATAAGGAATTGTTCCCTTCATCAAACCGACGATTTCTTTGTATTGCATCATAATATCTATCTATGATTTACCAATTTGCAATTGTTGCATTATAAATCATATCCACTATTTCATCAATAATTTTTGCTACCAAGTCGTCTTGAACATCATTAATTGATTGTGTACTCGAAAATTCCTGATAAGCAGAAAATGATTGGTCAATATCTCGGCCGGCTTCTTTATTATTGATATATTGTACATGAACCGTAATTGTTAAACGGGTTTGGTCAGAATAATTATCTGCTTTGGCGGCAGGTCCGCCCGTCACGTCGAAATTCGTGATTTCGCCTTCCAGTTCAATATCGGCATTAGAGTTCACGTCATGTAGGCGGGTTTGTTCGATGAAACGTTTTCGTAAAGCCAGATTAAACATCGAAGCCATAGGCGAATAAAAAGGCGTTCTATTGGGAAAGTCGGTAATGTGAATGGTTTTTGTTAAAGCATAATTCACACTCCCTCCTTCAAATTTATACGAAATGGAACATGAGACCAGAAGAAGAAATGTTACGCAGGATATAATATATTTATTCCAAACCATATTCTTTAATTTTTCGATATAAAGTTCGTTCCGATATTTTCAAATCCGATGCAGCGCTTCTTCGTTTACCGCCATTTCGTTCTAATGCTTTTTTAATTTCTTCTTTTTCAATATCTTCTAAAGACACAGCCGTCGATTCTCCGGTTGTTTTCAATTCTTCTTCTGCATATTCATCAACATAAGGCACAGGCTCTTCTTCTATTGCTTTTTCCGAAAGATTCGTTGAAGCCGGCCGGGAAGGATAAGAAAAATGAGGTATATCCGAAGCGGATGATTTAGTATTGTTCCATTCGGGAACAAATTTTTTCAACTCATTAATATCATTACGCATGTCAAAAAGAATCTTATAGAGGATTTCGCGTTCACTGTTGAAAAAAGGTTTATCGGAATCGGATTGCAGCAAAGCGGGAAGCTCTATGTCGGGATTTACCAGATAGGTTTTCAATACTTCTGCTGAAATTTCCCGCTCCTCTTCAATAATCGACATTCGTTCGGTAATATTTTTTAATTCGCGAATATTTCCGGGCCAACGGTAGTTGCTCAAAACCTGTCGGGCTTCTTCTGTCAAAATAATGGGAGGCATACGGTATTTTTCTGCAAAATCGTTTGAGAATTTCTTGAATAATAAAAAGATATCTTCTTTCCTGTCGCGCAAAGGGGGAATAAGCGCCGGAACCGTATTTAATCTATAATATAAATCTTCTCTGAATTTTCCGTTACGAATAGCTTTAATTAAATCCATATTCGTAGCGGCTACAATTCGGACATCTGTTTTCTGTACTTTTGAAGAACCGACTTTGATAAATTCGCCGTATTCCAACACCCGTAGCAAGCGGGCTTGAGTAGCTATAGGCAACTCGCCGGCTTCATCTAAAAAAATGGTTCCTTTATCGGCTACTTCAAAATAACCTTTTCTTTCGGTTAAAGCTCCTGTAAAAGAACCTTTCTCATGACCGAAAAGTTCTGAATCCATAGTTCCATCCGGAATTGCACCACAATTGACAGCAATATACGGACCGTGTTTGCGGGAACTATTCTGATGAATAATCTGAGGAAAGACTTCTTTTCCAACTCCGCTTTCTCCGATAATCAGTACCGTTAAATCGGTAGGAGCAATTAAAAGCGCTTTTTCAATTTCCCGTTCCAATAACGGACTATTTCCAATAATACCAAATCGTTGTTTAACTGTGTGTATATCTACTTTTCCCATTCCTATAGTTTTTCCTATTTATTTCTATCGTTTTTCCCATTTCTACCGTATATTCGCAATGCTGATAATATCTGCAAAAACGCCGGCAGCCGTTACTGCCGCTCCTGCTCCATAACCTTTGATAATCATCGGAAATTCGTCATATCGTTCGGTCGTAATCATAATTATGTTATTACTGCCGTCTAAGTCGTAAAACGGATGACTTCGGTCCACCGCTTGTAATCCAAGACTGCATTTTCCTCGATTCATTTCAGCTACAAAGCGGTAACGTTTTCCTTCCGCTTCTAATTTTCTGCGTTTTTCTTCAAACTCATCATCTAATTCCGGAATGGATTTCCAGAAATCATCTAAAGAACCTTGAAAATAACGTTCGGGAATAAACAAGTTTTTTTCTACATCAGGTTGGCTTACTTCGTAACCGGCTTCGCGGGAGAGAATAACTAATTTACGGACAACGTCTGTTCCGCTCAAATCAATTCTCGGATCCGGTTCCGAGAAGCGCGCTTCTTTAGCCATCCATATCGCTTTGCTTAAAGGAATTTCTGCTGAAATTGTATTGAAAATGTAGTTTATAGTTCCTGATAATACAGCTTGCAATTTTTCAATTTTATCTCCGCTGTTGATTAAGGCATTCATCGTGTTGATAATCGGCAGTCCGGCTCCTACATTGGTTTCAAACAAAAATTTAATGCCTTTCTTCCGGGCGGTTTCTTTCAACGAACGATAATTTTCATATTCCGATGATGCAGCAATCTTATTTGCAGCAACAACAGAAATATTATTTGAAAGAAAATCACCGTAAAGCGCGGAAATTTGAGGACTTGCCGTACAATCGACAAATACGGAATTGAAAATATTCATTTTCAGAATTTCTTCGCGGAGCAATTCCGGAGTAGTCGGCAAACCTTCATTTCGCAGTATTTCCAGATAGGTATCCAAATTTATTCCTCTTCTATTTAAAATTATATTGTTTACATCAGCAATTCCTACTACGTTAAGTTTCAAACCATTCTGATGCATCAACGTTTCTTGCTGAGATTTGATTTGTTCCAATAAATGACCGCCGACTGTTCCTATGCCGGTTACAAAAATATTCAAAACTTTATATTCCGACAAGAAAAATGAATCGTGAATGGAGTTTAAGGCTTTCCGTAAATAATTTTTGTCTATTACAAACGAGATATTAGTTTCGGAAGCTCCCTGTGCACATGCGATTACACTGATGCCGCTGCGTCCCAGTGTTCCAAACAGCCTGCCTGCGATACCCGGCGTCCGTTTCATATTTTCGCCGACAATAGCTACGGTTGCTAAATTTTTTTCCGATTTTACGTGGTTGATTTCTCCTTGACTTAATTCCAACTGAAATTCCTCATTTAAGACTTTCACAGATAAATCGGCATCTTCATTTTTTACAGCAAAAGAGGTCGTATTTTCAGACGAAGCCTGAGAAACCATAAATACGCTTATCCCCGCTTTAGAGAGTGCTTTGAAAATTCGATAGTTCACTCCGATTACTCCTACCATTCCCAAACCTTGAACTGTAATCAGACAAGTATCATCAATAGAAGAAATGCCTTTGATTGATTTACTGCCTCCGGTCTTGTTTTTTGAAATGAAAGTTCCCGGCGCTTCCGGATTAAATGTATTCTTTATTAATATAGGTATATTTTTATGATAAACAGGGAAAATGGTTGGCGGATAAATTACCTTCGCTCCGAAATTCGACAATTCCATAGCTTCGATGTAACTCAAATCCTTAATAACATACGCGCTTGAAATAACTTTGGGATCGGCGGTCATAAATCCATCGACATCCGTCCATATTTCAAGGATTTTAGCATCAAGAGCAGCCGCAAGAATAGATGCGGTATAGTCGGAACCGCCGCGGCCTAAATTACCAGTATATCCCGTATTTACATCCCTGGAAATAAATCCGGGAACTACCGAGATTGCTGGAATTTCCGCAAAAGTTTTCTTTATTAATTCATTGCTTTTATTGAAATCAATGATATGCTTCTTAAATTGTTTTTCAGTTTGTATAAATTCGCGTGAGTCGAACAGTTGAGCGCCGGAAATCACATGAGCTAAAATTAGCGAACTTAACCGTTCGCCATAGCTAACAATAATATCGGATGTTTTCTGAGAAATGTCGCGTACAAGAAACACGCCTTTGTAAATATTTTCCAATTCCTCTAAAAGAGAAATAACTTGTTTTAATACATAATTCCGTATGGTCGGATCAGAAATAACCTCTTGAGTTGTTTCGATATGGCGGCTGAGCATTTGACTAAACTCTTTTTCATATGTGCAATCGCCTTGTGAAGCCAGGCGGGAAGTGTTCAACAACTGATCGGTTATTCCCGCCATAGCTGAAACCACAACGATAACAGGTTCATCTACCGCTTCGACGATTTCTTTTACTTTTAAAATACTAACTGCGGAGCCTACAGAGGTTCCGCCGAATTTCATTACCTTCACTTATGTTTTATTTTTAATTTATGCTTCTCCTATCGGTCCTATTACGGGCGGAACAAACCCCATACCCTTCAATTTTATTTCTCCGTTCTGTGATTCATATTTTTTCACATTATCTGCCAAAGCCAACATCAAGCGTTTGGCATGTTCCGGAGTAAGGATAATACGGGATTGTACTTTTGCTTTGGGAATGCCCGGCATTAAGCGGACAAAATCCACTATAAATTCGGAAGAGGAATGAGCGATTATTGCTAAATTTGAATAAATTCCCTGAGCGATTTCATCGCTCAATTCAATTTGAATATTGTTTTGTTCTTGTTCCATAATACATTGGATTTTAACTGACAATTTGTCTTATTTGAGCGACAAATTTAATGATAATATTTTAATTTTACATAAAATTTGCAGGTTTTCTTAATCAATTTTTGGATTAATTAGCAATTTTAGACTTAAAACAGCCTCAACTCCAATTGCGTATATTTCACTTGCGTTTCTTCACCTGTATTACTGATTCCAAAACCTAATAGGCGTACCGGCTTCACTAAATCGAGCGATTTCATCATTTCCCGGACAATTGGCCAATATTGTTGAAAATCAGTCATCTTTTGCGGTAAAGTTTTACTTCGAGTGATGATTTGAAAATCGGCATACTTCACTTTAATCGTAAACGTTTTGCCGTAAAAATTTTCTTCTTTCATTCTCGCTTCCACTTCTTTGGCTAAATGATAGAGTTCTACGGTTAACAGAGTTTGATCGCTTTTGTCTTGTAGAAAAGTTGTTTCCGAGCTAATGGATTTCGTGATACGATTCGGCTCTACTTCGCGCAAGTCGATTCCGCGGGCATTGAGATAAAGGGTATGTCCCATTTTTCCAAACAAACGTACAAGCTCAGTTTCCGATCGCTGTTTTAGGTCGTACCCTGTAAAAATGTGATTATCATACATTTTTTGTACGGTTACTTTACCAACGCCAAAGAATTGACTGATAGGCAAACGTTCGACAAATTGTTCGGCTTCTTCCGGAGTGATAACAAAAAAACCATTAGGCTTTTTATAATCGGAAGCGATTTTTGCAAGAAATTTATTGATAGATACTCCTGCAGATGCTGTCAATCCGGTCTTTTCAAAAATTTTTTGCTGTATTTCTTTCGCTATCAAACCTGCAGAAGGATTATCTTTGCGATTGACGGTGACATCCAAAAATGCTTCGTCTAATGATAAGGGTTCTACCAAATCAGTGTACTCTAAAAATATTTCCCTGATTTGTTCCGAAACGGCATGATATACTTCAAAACGAGGTAAAACAAAAATCAATTCCGGACATTTATTTTTGGCAGTCAAAGAAGGCATAGCCGAATGGATTCCGAATTTACGCGCTTCGTAACTTGCTGTCGCAACAACGCCTCTCGCTTCTGGATAGCCTACAGCTACCGGTTTACCTCGTAATGCTTCATTATCGCGCTGTTCAACAGAAGCATAGAAGGCATCCATATCTATGTGGATAATCTTTTGCATCTGCGAATATAATATATAACATAAATGCCTGCCACTTAAATATTAGTTATTTCGACAGTTTATTTTTATTATAAACGGAGAAATACCTGATTAGAGAAAGAAATATGTAACAAACAATTGCTAAACATATTCCTAATAGCTGAAAACAAGCGGTTAAAAGCAAGGCGATTATAACCGTAATGTAGGGATATTGATTTCCTGCCCATTTGTAGTGAGTGAATTTGAGGGAATACATCGGCAATTCGGAAACCATCAGTAAGCAAAAAATAATAATTAAGATAACTACAAAAAATGTATAGAAAGTATGATTGCTTTCCATAAGCGGAATGGAAGGAATCAATGTTCCCCAAAACAAACCATTTGCTGGAACGGGCAATCCGAGAAATGAAGACGTTTGCCTTTTATCGATATTGAATTTAGCTAATCTCAAGGCGGCAAAAATCGGAATTAAAAAAGCAATAAACTGTATATTTAGACCATAAGGAACTCCTACGGAAGAACTTAACAGGAACGAATATATAATAAATCCCGGCGCTAAACCGAAACTGACTAAATCGGCTAATGAATCTAATTGTGCTCCGATAGGAGAATGTGATTTTAATAAACGGGCAATAAATCCGTCCAGAAAATCAAAACAGGCAGCTAACAGTATAAAAATAAATGCGCCGATATAATTATCATATAACAGCGACATTACACATGATAAACATCCAGAATAGAGGTTCAGACATGTGACGATATTCGGAAGATTCTTCATCATTGAAATTACTTTATAATAGGGCGATTATCGTTTGATTTCCTTTCACGGTAGCGCCCAATTCTACTTCAACTTTAGCATGTAAAGGTAAGAATAAATCCACCCTTGAACCAAATTTAATAAACCCTAATTGCTTATTGATGCAACAATTTTGTCCTGTTTTAAAGTAAGTTGAAACCCGTTTAGCGATAGCTCCTGCGATTTGCCTGACTAAAATTTGTTCGCCGTTATCCCGTTCGATTATAATGTTTGAGCGTTCGTTTTCTATACTTGATTTTGGGAGATACGCCGCCCAAAATCGTCCGTTTTGGTGCGATGAATGAATGATTTTTCCATCGCAAGGCACCCAATTGACATGCGCATTAAATATGCTCATAAATATAGAGATTTGCAATCGTTTATCGTGGAAATAATCGTTTTCCATGACCTCTTCAATGACGACGACCGTTCCGTCGGCAGGAGCTACAACCGTTCCCTCTGGATAATCGTGAAGAGTTCGTGCAGGACACCTGAAAAAGTTAATTAATAGAAAAAATATACAAATAGACAATAGCAAAACGAAATAAAATAACAATGAATGGGAAGCTATCCCATAAAGTATGCAGTTTAATAACAACAATATAGTGAATGTACAAAGAATTAAGTTATTTCCTTCCTTATGAATTTTCATACTTTATGCGTTTTCGCAAGCGCAAAGATATGAATTTTTTTTAATAATTGTTTTTTTAAGAGGTAGAAAAGAAATTTTTAGTATTTTTGCATTGCAAATTCTTAGGGGGTTTGCAGTTTATTTTTTTATAGAAAATCATTAATTCTAACATAATAATTTATGAGTAACTCAAAAGAAAAATTATTTTCGGAATTTCCTCCTGTTTCCACAGAAGAGTGGATGAATAAGATTATTACTGATCTCAAAGGAGCAGATTTCGAAAAGAAATTAGTTTGGAAAACAAACGAAGGATTTGATATTCGTCCGTTTTATCGTTCGGAAGATATCAAAGATTTAAAAACGACCGAATCTCTGCCCGGAGAGTATCCTTATGTACGGGGAACGAAAAAAGACAACTCTTGGTTCGTGCGTCAGGATATTGAAGTTGACGATATTGTTGAAGCCAATGCGAAGGCTTTAACTCTTTTAAGTAAGGGCATAACATCGCTGGGGTTTAAAATTGAAGAGGAAGACGTGAGCAAAGAAAATATCGCTCTCCTTTTAGATGGAATCAATGCGGAAAAAACCGAATTGAATTTTACTACTTGTAGCTTACATTCTGTAAGATTAATCCGTATCTTGGTCGATTATTTCAAAGAAAAAAATTATGATTTGACTACCATCCGCGGTTCAGTCAATCTTGATTTTATCGGAAGGATATTAAGAAAAGGAGTGGTTAAGGAAGAATGGATTGAACAAATGGTCGAAGCAGTCAATGCCGCCGCCGAACTCCGTTATTTCAAAGCGATAGCCGTTAATGCTTATTTGTTTAATAATGCAGGTTCGTTCATCACTCAGGAGTTGGGATATGCTTTGGCTTGGGGAAATGAAGTACTGAACCGTTTGATTGATGCGGGCGTTAATCCTGCTCTTGCCGCAAAAAAAATTAAGTTTAATTTTGGTATAGGTTCGAATTACTTCCTCGAAATTGCTAAATTTCGTGCAGCTCGCTGGTTGTGGGCAGAAATCGTGAAAGCGTACAACCCGACTTGCCATTATGATTGTCCGAATGAAGGACCCAATAACGAATGTCGTTGCGCTGGAAAGATGAATATTTTTGCCCAAACTTCTTTATTCAATCAAACCATATTCGACCCATACGTCAATATGTTGCGTACGCAAACAGAAGCTATGTCGGCAGGTATTGCAGGCGTCGATTCGCTGCTGGTTACTCCGTTTGACGAATCATTTAAAATGCCCGATGAATTTTCGGAACGCATCGCCCGCAATCAACAATTATTGCTGAAAGAAGAATGTCATTTCGATAAAATCGTCGATGCTTCCGGTGGTTCTTATTATATCGAGATACTTACCCAATCAATTGCTCAGGAAGCATGGAAAATTTTCCTCGAAGCAGAAGAAAAAGGTTTCTACGAGTCTGTAAAAGCAGGAGAAATTCAAAAATCCGTTAATGCAAGCGCAGCAAAACGTTTTAAAGCTGTAGCGCAACGCCGCGAAATCCTTTTGGGAACCAATCAATACCCAAATTTCACGGAAAAAAGCGGCATTAAAACAGTAAAAGAGGAACCGGCTAACGGTTGCCATGAATCGGCTATCGAAACTTTAAATACCAAACGTTTGGCTGAAGATTTCGAAGCATTGCGTTTAAGTACAGAACATTCGAAAAAAGAAGTGAAAGCCTTCATGCTGACTATCGGCAATCTGGCAATGCGTCTTGCACGCTCGCAATTTTCTTCCAATTTCTTGGCATGCGCCGGATACAAAATCATCGACAATCTCGGTTTTGAAACGGTAGCCGAAGGCGTGGAAGCCGCTCGAAAAGCTGGTGCAGATATTATCGTCCTTTGCTCAAGCGACGACGAATATGCTACTTATGCTCCAGAAGCTCATCGATTGATTGGCAATAAGGAAATTCTGATAGTAGCAGGCGCTCCTGCTTGCATGGAGGAATTGAAGGCTCAGGGAATTACTAATTTTATTAACGTAAAGAGTAATGTATTGGAAACGTTACAGGATTTAAATGCTAAATTATTAAAATGAAACCGAATTTCAAAAACAT
>JGI24699J35502_11133890_pt1 | contig 18328 bp, 13 predicted proteins | sample TergutMp193P4_FD_35502 | JGI IMG/M metagenome (IMG submission 35502) | reverse complement strand
GTTTCCTTCGCCGATTCCGCACGGAACTTCTTCTCGTCCGTCCTTCCCGCCGTGTCGTGTGTCCATCAATCCTCAAAGATCTCTTTTTTCCTTCTTTCCGTTTTCCCTTCTCTTCCCCGCGGGGCGCAAAGGTAACCCTTTTTCCCCCCCGGAACTTTTCCGCCGTCTTTTCCGGCGGATCCCCGGGAAAACGGCTGCAAAAGTAGGGAAGATTCCATCCCCCTCCAAATTTTTTCCGACTTTTTTTTACCCCTCCGAGCCGATATAATTCTAAATACCTTATTCTCAGGAAGAAAAATTTGAAGAATTTTTTCTTCAAGACAGACAAAACGCATTACCAAAGTCAATATATCCAAATTAATATCCGGTTTATCTTTGGTCAAATTGAACGATATTCCGTCAACTACAGCGCTTTTACATTTCCCCGAAGAAGTTCCTCCGCATAGGTGTAAAATATGGTAATGTCATAAATCAGCTGGTAGCTTATATAGAATGCCGGCTATCCTGTTGTTTATCTCTTAAATCAGTCAATTCATGACATTACCCTTCATATCTATTATTATTGGCATTATTAAACAAGTATAGACAACTCTTATTTTTGTAGCTCCTTTAACAGCCCGGTAATATATCTGATCTCCGGCCCTTATTCGCTTATTTCAGGGAATTTTATTGACATTTATGTATTAAATAAGGGAAATGAGGATGAGATCGGTTGCATTGTATCGACTGCTAAGCTACTAAAGGGGCTTTTAGAAGATAAGGTTTTTATTTTAAATCTATATAAGATTAACAATACTCTATTATTTCATTGATAATTAACTATTTATAAAAAACTGAAACATTTTGAAAAATATCCTTGTATTATTCGGAGAAAAAAGCTACCTTTGCAGCGCAAAAATAACATGGTGGTTGTAGCTCAGTCGGTTAGAGCATCAGATTGTGGTTCTGAGGGTCGTCGGTTCGAATCCGATTAGCCACCCCGTGAAAAGCAAGGCAGTTACGCAGGTAGCTGCCTTTCGTGTTTTATACGGCCAAAAAACACTCACCCGCAAAAGTTGTTTGGTTAAAATTATTTCTACTTTTTTAATCCTTATTTTAAAAAACGCCCTTAGCAACTCCGGTGTTACCCTCTAACTCTTCGCACCCATATAATGAAGGATTGAGGTTGGTTGTATGTGCTGTAATTTATTGTTACTTAGTAACGTGTAAAAAATGACTTGGTAACTTTAATGGTAAGCACGTCAAAAAAGATTGTTTATATTTTAAGCGCAAAGGCGCAAAGGACGCACAGACACTAAGAAAAATTTAAATGTAAAACTTTGCGTCTTTGTGTCCTTTATACCTTCGCGTTCAAAATAATATAAACTAAATTCTGTCATGCACTTAAGTACTATAATAATTATATCCTGTTTTCATACCATTTTTTTATCTAATTTTTATATCAACCCTTAACTCTCAACTCTTAATTCTTAATCCACTTCACCGTCTTTCCGCCGGTTGTTTTCACAAAATAGATGCCTGCCGGCAAATGATCGACTGCAATATTTTCTGTTTCGCTTGTTGCTTTATGGGTGAACAAAAGGTGACCGTTGACAGAATAAAAATAAAGTATTTCATTGCTTTGCAAACCGGTGACGGTTACAAAATCGGCGTCAGGATTAATATGGATAGCTATATCTGCTTGTGTATTAATATCATTAATACTTGCATAGTTCTTTATGTTGAACTCTTTCCACACATCAGCGGTATAGTACCTATTAGCGCTTTCCGGCAATACATACAGATTACAATTTTCCATATTTACTTGGGAAAAAGCATCCGGATGAACAATAGGTGGTACGGGACGCAGACAAGTTACAGAACTTAGTTCAGAATTGCGAAACGCCTCCCTCCCGATTGCAGTAACACTTTCGGGAATAGTTATAGAGGTGATAGATATATCACGAAACGCAAAGTCGCCGATATAGGTGAGACCTTCAGGCAGAATAACCGTATGAATTTTTTCCCTTAAGAAATACCATGGAGTAGTAGCTTCGTACGAGTACACATACCAGTCGGGCATGGGACCCCAACCACTAATGGCAAGCGTTCCATTCATATCATACGTCCAAGTGAGATCAAGACCACAGGAGCCGCCGGGGTAGGGAGATAAACCTTCAATATAAAAATTCTTCCACACATCAGCGCCGAAATAGGCGCTTCCCTTACCTTCCGGCACATTCAGCCGCACAAAATTCGTGTTCACTCCGGAAAAAACACTCTCCAAAATACTGAGCGGAGCAGCCCATTGTACAGTTACAGATTCCAATTCTTTGCAGTCGCTGAACGCATAGGAGCCGATAGAAGTAACGCCGGCGGGAATGATTATGGCAGATAGTTCACTACAACCACCAAACATATAATCGCTGATGGAGGTAAGATTGTCGGGAAGGGTTACAGAGTTAAGTTCTCTACAATTACGAAAAGCATCGCTACCGATGGTGGTAACGCTGTTAGGTATGCTTACAGAGAGAATGCTGCTACAACCGCTAAATGCTGATCTGCCGATAGAAGTAACGCTACCGGGGATAGTAATGGACTCAAATGTACCCACCCTACTAAAGGCATATTCCGGTATCCGGGTTACCGTATTTCCAATGACGACCGTTTGAGGATAACATCCGGAAAATAAACTTCCCGTGCATGTGCAATTTTCAGCATTAAAATAAATTGCTTCGAGATATTCACAATCACTAAAAGCGCCGCTGCCGATGGTGGTAACGGCAGCAGGAATAGTTATGGAAGTGAATTTGCTGCAACCACTAAACGCAGTATTGCCGATGGTGGTAACGCTGTTGGGAATGTTTACAAAGTTGAGTTCGCTGCAACCGCTAAATGCAGAATTGCCGATGGAGGTAATAGCTCCATCGGGAATGGTAACATTGGTAAGTTTATTACATTCGGAAAAGGCACTACCACCGATAGTAACAACGCCGATTCCGATTACGACAGAACTGAGTTCATATCTCACTTGGTATTCGGGGTCAAAGTTGTATCCGTATCTGCAAAATGCCCCACCACCAATATGAGTAATGCCATCGCCGATGATTAAAGTGTTAATTAAAGTTCGGGCGCCATACCAGGGTGGAGAACTACTATTACTATTATAATCTTTCATCGCCCCCGTTCCGCTGATGGTCATCGTACCATCAATGAGCGTAGCCGTAACATCCTCTTCGTTGGGAGACCCGCAGTTCCATGTCTGAGCAAATCCCGTTATGGCCAAACTTGCCATAACCATCGTTAAAAGTAAACTTTTTGCTTTCATAGTAATAATTTTTGAGCGTGTTATTTATTTGTTTATAAAACAAAAAAGCCGCACCGGAACCCAATCCGATACGACTGTATGAAATTCATTTATCTTAAATAAAGCTACTAACTCATTGATAATTAATGACTTACCCCCCCCCCACCCCACGAAGGAATTGCAACAAGTCGGCAACCCAATGGTTCGGCTGCTTTCAGCAAAGATCAAGTCGAAGCTGTTCATTTTTTTCATTTGCCAAATGATGTGTTTTTCAAATTTGTCTTTATTTCGGCAAGAATATACTTTTTTTGTCAAAAAAACAGATAAAATACTCTTTTTCTGTACTTAAAAAATCTTAACCGGCAATATAGCACTTATTATTCAACCCTTAATCCTTTATTTTAAAAAATCCGCAACCCATAATTGAGATAATAAGGGGAGGGGTTATATCTATTCCCGGTCTACTAAGGGTACTTTTGAAAATAAGGGTTAAAAATGAAAATGAGTTCTGACTCCACAACTTTTATAGGTGACCCTCAAAAAATGAATAATGGTCAATCAATCATGATGATACTTGCCTTTTCGATTTGGCCTTTCAAAGGCGGATTCAGCTTTGAGACTTTAATCTCGATTTCCAAAATATCCGGAAATTGTTTCCGGAGAGATTTGATGATCTTGCCGGCAAGGTGTTCGAGCAAATCGGAAGGTTGATGCATTTCTTTTGCGACAAGGTCGTAAACTTCGGCATAATTAATCGTATCCGAAACCAACCCGTTTTCCGCTGCATTCTTGAGGTCTGCCTTAATCTTTAAATTCACCTCAAATCTATTTCCGATCAGGCGTTCTTCTTCGTAAAGCCCATGCCGGGCAAAAAATTGCATATTTTCCAATAAAATGTAGGAAACCACGGAAGTAAAAATTAAGAGTTAAGAGTTAAAGTTACTGATTATAAATCTATTATTTCAAATGCGAAAATACAAAGATTTTACTCTTCGTATCTTTCCGTCTTTGCGATCCGGCATTTAAAATATAAATCGTTTTTTCGACATACAATCCTTATATTATATAAATGACAGTTAAAAATACAAATTATAAAGTCCTTATTTTCTGTATATAAACAGATTAGATGTCTGTTATTTGAAAATTTTAACCGGACTTTATATTAAAAAGGTAAATGTACGGAAAATAATAATTGCATCCCTGCTATCCGTTAATTTTTAACTCTTAACTCTTAACTTTTATCTGATCGTGTCTTTGGGTTGACCGGGAATGTTTCGTCGCAATGAATCCGGTTGTGTTGACGAGGGTGTTCCCTCAAGCGGATTTCGTTTCCCGAACAGTTCGGGAAACAACCCGAAATCTTTGGTAAACATAATACCCAACCCTTGGGTGGTCAGTCCCGAACGCCCGTAATAAATACTGTTGTCGTTGTAATGACTGTATCCTTTCAAACGAAATTCTCCCGATCGCGTCAGTTTATATTCCGCATCAAAATCTCCGATAAAATTGGTGTTGGCATAAATATTATCCCGATACCCCAAATTACTTTTTAAAATCAACCGATCATCAAACATTTGAGTGGAGATGTTCAAAGCCACTTCCATATCGCTTACACCGCCCGAATTCCCGCTGTATATGTTCGTACCGATTCTGACTTTATCGCTCACCTGCCCCAAAATCGTATTCAATTGAGAAGATAAGGTCGACGAAACAACAGCGGCCAATTGGGATGAACTCGAATTGCTGACCGTTACATGATCGGGCGGATCGAATCTTCCGAAAACCAATAAATAAAACAACTGACGGGTCATATCGTCCTGAGTGTAAATCAAACTGTTGACTTTCCGTTTAACATCTTCTCCCGAATTGGGAAGCTCGATGCTCGATTTAATATCGGGATACTCAATGCTTCCGGTAATATTGACGACAGCATCCACCGGCACATTTTGCCGTCCCGATTCTTCACCCAGATTTTCGGCCAGCGAAGAAATATCCGCATTCAACGAGTAAACGGCATTAATGTTAAGCAAGGCGGCATACGGGTCACCGCTGAAAGAAACCGTACTTCCGTTTCTGATGGAAAAATCTTTTTTAACCAATTCTTCCCACGTAAAATTATAACTACCCTGCTCGATCGTGTACGTACCGTACAACAACAAATCATCCGTCCGGCTGTTGTATTCCATGCGCATATCCCCTCGTCCGCGTCCCTTCAGCAAATCCCCCGTGCGGGCATCCATAATCAATTGAACGGTTGCATCCGGAGTAGCCTCGACACGAAGATTCACATTCATTTCAAATTTTGATTTCGAAACGTCGGGCAAGATCTTTTTCTTCAAAAGTTCCGAATCGTCGGGGTTCTTTTTTTCGACAAAAGTGATAAAGTCGTGTGAAGCTGCCGAAACACTTTCAAAAAACGACAAACTCAACTTGCTGCCGGCATCACTGCGCATGTTCACATCGATGTTGATTTTATCCAAATCCCCTCTGAGCGTACCGGTACCCGTTCCGTAAACCGGGCCGAAAAACATCGGGTTTTGCTTTTGGGTGGCATTGAATACCAACAAATTACTTGCCCGGATAAATATGCTGTAGGTAAAATTTTTAAAATGCTCGTGATTCAACGTCGCATTCACCGTTCCGGTATGGTTTTGACTGTCATGGAGCGTCACATTGCGTATGCGGATATCTTTTGTGGACATATACAATGTATCCGAAACCGAATAATACGTATTCAAAAATTCAATTCCGAACCGGACATCATCGATGTAAGGAGTACCCACGAAATTCAGCGTTTTAAAATTACCGTACATTCGAACTTTTCCGTAAGCCCAACCCGAAAAATCTTTCATCACATTTTCCAAAAAAGCATCCAATAATTTAAGATTCACATGATTGGCATCAAACGAGAGATCCAATGAATCTTTAGTCGGAAAAATATAGCCGTAAACATTTGTCGGCTTATAGTCCGATTGGAGAATTCGACCGTCGAGCAAAATTCCCTGATTATTTTCATTCCATTCGCTGAAAACCTCTAAATCACCGAGAACCGCTTTATTATATGCAAAATTCTCTACCTTCAGGTTTCCGTTGAGTACGGGCATCCCTTTCCCTTTTCCCGTAATCTTGAATGTTCCGGTGGCGATTCCGCCGAAACTCAAAATATCATTTCCGGTGATTACTTCAATGTAATCCAATTTGGTATTCAACAAATCGAGGTATAATGTATCCGAAGCCGAATCAGAGTAAATTCCGTTCATCTTGACATATTCATTATTTTTACTTTCGATTCCGAATTGATTTACCAAAATTTTTCCCGAATTAACTTCTACGGTTGATGGATTGACGGAAAAAGCGACATTGCTCAAAGTCATGTCAGACGGATAAAAATACACGGTTGTCTTCAATCCCGTATCCGGCTCTCTGTTGAATTTGGCCGAAGCCCGCAATTGCCCTTCCGTTTTTTTAAGCGTATCGTTGCCGGCAAATCCGATATCGGCAAAAACACTGTCGTTTCGGGCAGTGGCATCAATATTCACTTCCATGAACGTTTCCTTTTTCACGTTCAGTTTTTTGAACGACATTTTAGCATCCATGACGGTGCCGGGATTTTCAAAAACAAATTTTCCGGATCCGATGTCCAGATTATTCCATCTTGCCCTCGGCACATACGTTTCCACCTTGAACTTTCCGAGTCTGCCGCTGTACTCGGCCAATAAAACCGCCTGATTGATAATCGTGACCGGGATATCCAACGTTGCGGATATATTTTCGGTGTTTCCGATTATAAATTTTGCGGTAAAATCATTTTCCTTGCGTTTCGCCTTAAATTTCTCCGGATCGACAAATGTAGGAATATATTGCGCGGCAATCTGGTTGAAATCTTGAAGCAATGTCTTGAAATCATACGATCCCACAATGCTTCCGTTAATGACATCCGATTGAAGGGATAATGTCCTGTCCGGATTGGAGCCGTTAATTTCAAGCGACAGCTTATCCAACGAAGCGGCATTCCCGTTATTGCTGAAATGCAAATCATTCACATGAATATATCCTTGTCCGTTATCAATATGATTTCCCTGAAAATTGGAAGAAAGCGTAAAGGACAAATCCGCGTTTTTGTATTTGTTGCTCAAATTCAATTCTCCCAATTTAACATGCTCGACATTGACATCAAGGTTAAACACAGGCAGTTCCCGGTTTAAATCCATCAATCCCGCCACATGCACTTTCCCGTTGGGATCGTCCAGCGAAATTTTTCCGTCAAAACCGTCTACCGAGAAATGGCCGTCCATTTCGATATTATGATAATCATATCCTTTCAGTTGAATGCCGGAGATCGTTCCCTTCACAAATCCGGAAGGAAATTTATTGTTTTTGACGAGACTCGCATCCACCAAGACTTTCAGGCTTACATTTCCTACATTCTCCTTGCTTTTACCCAATAAACCGCCCAAGTTAAAGTCGGAAGTATTAATCGTTCCCTTAAACGTGCGCAAATTTTCCCGATAACCGATCATCAAGTCGGTGGAAACACTTCCCAAAGCGGTGGAAAAAATCCCGTAAGCCACCAAATCGTTCAAATATCCGGAGACATCTCCTTTAAATCTGACCGTTCCCAAATTATAAACGATGTAGGAAGTATGAATACCGTCCTTGGAAAAGTTATTGGCAATATTGTTGATCTCTTGTGCGCTGATATAAAGCTCACTGACTTTTCCCAACAAAAACGTCTCTTCTTTATGCGTTATATCTTTCACTTCCATGTTCGCATGCAATCTCATATCATCCCCGTATTCCAAGCGGAAATATTCCATCTTCAAATCATTCAGGAAACCCCGTATATGAGTCGAAAAAGTCACTTGATCGGAAAAATAGCGAAATGCGGGTACAAAACAGGACACATCCTTCAAGGCCACTTTCGAAGGTTCTATTTTTACGTCAAAACGGACATCGTCGGCAAAAGAAAAAGCCGTAGAGTCATTCGTCAAATCATAATCGGCGAAAATACTGTCCGATTTCAACGCAGTGTCCGGCAATTTCGCCGAAAAACCCGAAATAACCGCTTTTTGTTTATTGGCCGCTGCCTTGAAAGACAATCCGGTCAACGAAAATCCCGATTTTTCTTCAAAAGACAAACGGCGCAAATCCACATTCAGCGAATCATTCGTTATTTTTTTGACGGATAATGTTCCGATTAATTTAGAAATATCAACATGACCGGCATTAAATTTACCGGGAGTTTGGGGTTCCGAAAGAACATCGTAAGTGAGGTGTCCCCGCCTGATCAGTATGGAACCGAAATGGAGATCGATTTTCGACGGTTTTTGATCGGGCTTTTTGCTTTTGAAAGCATCAATCAGAAACTTAAAGTTAAAATCGGCATTTAAACTGTCTTTTTTCAGACAAGCATGAAATCCGAAAAGTTGCACACTCGAAAAAACGAATTTATTTTTTAACAGCGGAAGAATGTCCAATCCGGCAGAAATACGGGCAGCCGATAAAAGCGTATCATTTTTTTGATCGGCCAGATAAACATCTTCCAACGTAATCCGGTTAAACAAATCAAATCGCGCCCCGCCTATTTTAACTTCCGTACCGAGCCGATCCTTTAATTCATCCGAAGCAATGGCGGCAATCTTATGTTGAACAACAGGTAAATTCAGGGAAATATAAAGGATCAGGTACAATCCGGCCAAAACTCCGATCGCAATGAATAATATTTTTTTTAACCGCGTTATGATAATCTACTGATTTTAAATTTTAAAAATACTTTTTCAGATTCCTCCTTCAAAAGCAGCTGCAAATTTACACGAATTTCTTTGACCCGACCCTCATGATTAAGCGAATGTCTGTTAAAAATACGCCGGTGAAACCGGATATGCCCCGAAAACAGTCCGGGCGGTTCAATCAAAACCCGGAATAGAAAATATTGATCCGCTTTTGTTTATTTTCCCGAAATAACCGTAAATTTGCCTGTTAAGTATGCCGTAAAAACCGGTTTGTATTTTCAAACGCCGGGTATTTATCAGCAAACACCATCAACAACATCTAACTATCGGATATGTCTTTACCGGATTTAATCACCGTCATCGGCCCCACGGCTTCGGGCAAAACAAGTTTTGCCGCAGCGTTGGCATGTGAACTCGGCGGAGAAATCATCAGCGGAGACTCCCGCCAGATTTACCGTCAAATGGACATCGGAACGGGAAAAGATCTTTCGGATTATGTAATCGACGGAAATCCGGTTCCTTATCATTTGATCGACATTCATAATCCGGGATATAAATATAATGTATATGAATTTCGGCACGATTTCAACCGGGTATACAACGACCTCAAAAGCCGGAACAAGCCGGCGATTCTTTGCGGTGGAACGGGAATGTATATCGAAGCGGTGCTGAAAGGCTATAAAATGGTTGCAGTGCCCGAAAACAAGGAATTGAGAAAGAAATTGGAGCATAAGACGTTAGCGGAACTGACGGCGCTTTTGCAAACGTACAAGGCTTTACACAATACAACGGATGTCGATACGGCAAAAAGAGCTGTCCGGGCCATTGAAATTGCGGAATTTTATCGAACTTTGTCTCCGGATTACACTGATTTTCCTCCGATAAACAGTTTAATCATCGGAATCGACATTTCAAGGGAAGAACGTCGCGCCCGGATTACCGACCGTTTGCACCGGCGTTTGCGGGAAGGTATGATCGAAGAAGTCGAACAGATCTTAAAATCGGGTGTATCTCCGGAAGATCTCATTTATTACGGTTTGGAATATAAATTCGTCACTCTTTACCTGACCGGCAAGCTCGATTACAACCAAATGGTCATTCAATTGGAAACGGCCATCCATCAATTCGCCAAACGGCAAATGACCTGGTTTCGGGGAATGGAAACCCGCGGTCTTGTCATTCATTGGATCGACGGACTTTTGTCGACCGATGAGAAAATCAAACAGGTAAAAAGAATAATTGAATAACATTTATGCGGGAATATTTTTTTGAGTTTTTGATGAAAGTTCGTGATTATGAATGTGATATGCAGGGAATTGTCAACAATGCGATTTATCTGCATTATCTGGAATATACCCGGCATGAATTTTTGGAAAGCATCGGCGTCAGTTTTGCCGGATTACAAACATTAAAAATCGATCCGGTGGTATCCCGCATCGAAATCGACTATAAAGCTCCTTTGCGTTCAGGCGATTGTTTTATTTCGAAAATGAAAATGATCAAAACAGGCATTAAATATATTTTCTTTCATGAGATTTATAAGAACCCGGATCAACGGTTATCCGTCAAAGCTAAAGTCGAAGTGGTGATTCTGGAAAACGGCAGACTTTCCCGTGGCGGTTATTTCGACGAAATTCTTCAAAAAATCGGTGCATGAGCGACAATAAGCTGTTATACCGCATCGGATTGACTCAAATCAAAGGGGTCGGTCGAACATTGGGACGACATTTGGTCAACATCGTCGGCGATGAAGAAGGGGTTTTCAGGGAAAAGAATCAATTGTTGAGAAAAATATCCGGTATCGGTTCGCAAATCATTCATGAAATTAAAAATCCGGAAGTATTGAAGCGTGCCGAAAAAGAGGTTGAATTTGTGAAAAAAAATAAAATTCAAACATTTTTTTTTACGGAACCGGATTACCCTTTCCGCCTCAAAGAGTGCATTGATGCCCCCATTTTGCTTTATTACAAGGGAAATGCCGATTTAAATGTTTCCAAAACGATCAGTATGGTCGGAACCCGCAACGCAAGCTCATACGGAAAAGATTTTTGCGACAAATTCATCTCCGATGCCGGAAATAAATATCCCGATGCTTTAATTATCAGCGGATTAGCCTACGGAATCGACATCCAATCGCATCGGGCGGCATTGAGCAACGGATTGAAAACAGTGGCGGTATTGGCCCACGGACTGGATCGCATCTATCCGTATGAACACCGGAAAACAGCGGCGGAGATAACCGTTCAAGGCGGATTGTTGACGGAGTATCCGAGTGAGACGCAACCGGACAAATTCAATTTTGTTACCCGAAACAGCATCATTGCCGGGCTGGGCGATGCAACCATCGTCGTGGAATCCGCGACAAAAGGCGGTTCCTTGATTACGGCCGAGGTGGCAAATGCATACGACAGAGATGTTTTTGCCGTTCCGGGACGCATTTCCGATACGAGTTTTAAGGGTTGTCTGAATCTTATCAAAAGCAACAAAGCATGTCTGCTGGAATCGCTTGCCGACATGGAAGAATGTCTCGGATGGAACCAAAAAATAAACGGGAAAAAAATCGCCGTTCAACAACATTTGGAATTTTTGGACTTAACCGATGAGCAAAATGCCATTATTACAGCCCTCTCGAATGATGAAATACATGTCAACCGGCTGGCTGTAAAAACGGATATTCCTGTTCACCGGTTATCATTCATTCTTTTGGAACTGGAATTCAAAAATTTGATCAAACCGCTTCCGGGAGGATTATACAAACGAAAGTAAAAAGTAAAGGGGATTTTAAATGACCGATAATATGTTTGGGTTCGTAAAAGTTGCGGTTGCCACGCCGCAGGTAAAAGTTGCAGATTGCCGGTTCAACATCCGGCAATTAAATGAACTTGTGCATCAAGCAGCCGGCCAAGGAGTGCAAATCATTTGTTTTCCGGAACTTTGCATCACCGGCTATACGTGCGGAGATTTGTTTTTCCAGCAATCCCTGCTGAAAGAAGCAGAAAATGCGCTCAACGATCTGATTGAAAGTGTAAAAGAACTTCCGATAGCGGTTATCGCCGGAATGCCGGTTATTTCGAACAACCGGATTTTCAACGCCGCCGTCCTGTTTCAAGAAGGAAAAATATTGGCGGCGGTTCCTAAAATTCACCTGCCGAATTACAACGAATTTTATGAAAAACGCTGGTTTTCTTCCGGCGCCGACGCCGATGAACCCGAAATCGTATTATGCAATCAAAAAGCGCCGTTCGGCAAGGTATTACTTCAATCGGAAGAGGTTTGCATCGGAATCGAGATATGCGAAGATTTGTGGCAACCCGTTCCTCCTTCCTCCATGATGGCGTTGCACGGCGCCAATTTATTGTTCAATTTATCGGCCAGCAACGAAATCGTCGAAAAAAACAATTATCGCCGTTCATTAATCATACAACAGTCTGCCCGTTGCGTGGCGGGGTACCTGTATGTTTCATCGGGAATCGGTGAATCTTCGACGGATCTGGTTTTTTCGGGAAGCGGATTTATCTGTGAAAACGGAAGTTTGTTGAAGGAAAGCAACCGCTTTTCGTCGGAAAACGAATTGACTGTATCGGAGATCGATATCGAACGATTGAATTCCGACCGGAGAAAAAACGACAGTTTTGTTTGTCATTTTTCCGATACGTCGGATTACCGGATGATCCGGTTTCAATTGCCGAATCCGGAAACATTTTCATTGACAAGAAAAACAGCTCCGTTTCCGTTTGTTCCTTCGGGCGGAAATTTGGATGAACGTTGCGACGAAATATTCGCCATTCAAACATCCGGATTAATTAAACGACTGCAACACACCGGAATACGCAAAGTGGTGTTGGGAATATCAGGCGGATTGGACTCCACATTGGCCTTGCTGGTCTGTGTGAAAGCTTTCGACAAATTGAATATCCCGCACGACCAAATCATCGGAATCACCATGCCCGGTTTCGGAACCACCGACCGAACCTACAACAATGCGATTTCTTTGATGAAATCGTTGCGTACACAAATTCTTGAAATCGACATCAAAGCCGCATGTCTGCAACATTTCAAAGACATCGGGCATGACCCGGATATTCACGATGTCACTTACGAGAATACACAAGCCCGCGAACGTACCCAAATTCTGATGGACATCGCCAACAAAGAAGGCGGATTGGTGATCGGAACGGGCGATTTGTCGGAAATAGCATTGGGTTGGTGCACCTATAACGGCGATCACATTTCGATGTATGCCGTCAATGCATCCATCCCGAAAACACTGATCCGTCATCTCATTCACCGGACAGCCGAAAATCAAACCGACGAATCTGTGCGGAACATCTTGTCGGATATTTTACATACACCCGTCAGTCCGGAACTTTTACCGGCCGGCGCCAACGGAAAAATCGTTCAAAAAACGGAAGACGTGATCGGCCCGTATGAATTGCACGATTTCTTTTTGTATTATTTTGTTCGCCGGGGATTTTCGCCGAAGAAAATTTTCTTTCTGGCAGAACAGGCTTTCGGGGCAAAATACGACAAAAAAACGTTGCTCAAGTGGTTGCAAACATTTTTCAAACGCTTTTTCAGTCAACAATTCAAACGGTCGTGCTTTACCGACGGCCCGAAAGTGGGAAGCGTAAGCCTGTCGCCGAGAGGCGATTGGAGAATGCCCAGCGATGCGTCGGTCGAACTGTGGCTGAAGGAAATGGAAGAGATAAAAAATGAATGATAACGAAAAATAATGTATTTTTGCAAGTATTAAATACAGTCAACAAGCGAGTAAAGATTCTAATGCAAATTATACGTTGCCATAAGCAAAAAGGCGAACGGCTGATTCAGGCTCGTTATATCACACACTTAATTAGAATATTTAAACATGATGTGGAACGAAACCATGGAGAGCATGCCTCTCGAAGAACTGCGGAAAATACAGCGTATCCGTTTACAAAAAACGGTGGAGAAAGTTTATCTGAACACGCCGTTTTACCGGAAAAAATTGCAGGAAATGGGATTGGAACCGGGAGATATTCAATCGATCGACGACATTGTCAAACTGCCCTTCACCACCAAACAAGATTTAAGGGACAATTATCCGTTTGATTTGTTTGCATCGCCCATGTCGGAAATCGTTCGGCTGCACGCATCATCGGGAACAACCGGACGCCCCACGGTCGTGGGATATTCCCGCAAGGATTTATCCATCTGGTCGGAAGCTGCGGCCCGCTGCATAACTGCTTACGGAGGAACAAAAGACGATATTTTTCAGGTTTCATACGGATACGGATTATTTACCGGCGGCTTGGGCGTTCATGGCGGCGTGGAAAAAATCGGCGGAACGGTGATTCCGATGTCGAGCGGAAATACCGACAAACAAATCATGTTGATGCGCGACTTCGGTGCCACGGCCATCGCTTGTACGCCGTCTTACGCATTATTTTTGGGAGAAGCGATCAGAGACATGAACATTCCGCGGGAACAATTGAGGCTCCGTTTCGGGGCATTCGGGGCGGAACCGTGGACTGAAAGCATGCGGAAAGAAATCGAAGATAAATTGGGCATCAAAGCATACGACATTTACGGATTAAGCGAAATAATCGGCCCGGGAGTGTCATACGAATGTGAATGCCAAAACGGTTCTCATATTAATGAAGATCATTTTTTTCCGGAGATACTCAATCCCGAAACTTTAAAGCCCGTCAAACCCGGAGAACAGGGAGAATTGGTATTCACGACCATTACCAAGGAAGGAATGCCGTTGCTGAGATACCGCACCAAAGATTTATGTTCATTGATTTACGAAAAATGTGATTGCGGACGAACTTTCACCCGTATGACGCGCATTACCGGACGAAGCGACGATATGCTGATCATTCGCGGAGTAAACGTGTTCCCGTCGCAAGTGGAAAGTGTTATTCTGGAAATGGCTGAATTTGAACCGCATTATTTATTAATTGTGGATCGGATGAATAATTTGGATACCTTGCAAATTCAAGTGGAAACCCGGCCCGAATATTTTTCGGACGAAATCAATAAAATGTTGATATTGAAAAAGAAAATCTCACATCGTCTGCAAAGTGTATTGGGAATATCAGCCGATGTCAAGTTAATGGAACCTCGCAGTCTCGAACGCAGTACGGGAAAAGCCAAACGTGTAATCGACAACAGAAAACTCGACTGACAGATTACTTTGTTTTTAACTTCTAATTTTTAATTCTAATGTTATGACAATAAAACAATTATCCATATTCTTGGAAAACAGATCGGGACGTTTGGCCGAAGTCGCCTCAGTATTGGGAGAAGCCGGAATCAATATGACCGCCTTCAGTATTGCCGAAAATACGGATTTCGGTATTTTACGATTAATCGTTTCCGATCCTGACAAAGCGATGCAAATTCTTAAAGAAAAACATTTCGGAGTAAACTTAAGCAGCGTGCTTTGCTTACGCTGTCCCAACGTACCCGGAGCATTGTCCAAAGCATTGGAAATCATCAAAGACAACGACATGACCATTGAATACATGTACGCCTTTGCCTGCGGAGAAAGCGCCAACGTTATTATCCGTCCGGATAAACTTGAAGAATGCATCAAAGTCTTACAAGCCCATAAATTGGAATTGCTGGCGGCAAGCGACTTATATCAATTGTAATATTATGGTAAACGAGTAGTTAAGTAAACAAGTAGACGAGTTTCGGATGTTACAAAGCCAAACTTGTTCACTTGTCTACTTGTTTACTCATAAATTCGTTCTGTCGAAATTTACATATTTCGGCTGCATCGGAACGTAAGAATCGTCATCCCACAAAGTGCTTGTAATCATTAAATCGGCACTGTATCTGTTGCATGCGATAGGTACATTATGCACGCGGCACTGACGAAGCAACATCATAATATCGGCTTCATGCGGTTGCGGATTCAAATCATCGATTAAAAATATTGCCAAATCAATTTCTTTACGCACCACCATCGCGGCAATTTCGGCATCACCGCCCAACGGCCCCGAATTTACACAGGTTATTTCAGCATTAACACCTTTTTTTATAAAAGCGTCCCGAACTAAACCGCCGGTTGTTCCCGTACAAACCAAATGATGTTTAGCCAAAAAAACCGAATTAAAAATACTCCATTCCACCATATCGGCTTTTCGATGATCATGGGCAACCAAAGCAATCGTAAGTCTCCTGTTCATTATAGTTAAGAGTTAAGAATTAAGAATTAAGAGTTAAGAGTTAAGAGTTAAGAGTTTAAATTGTGTCGGGGTTGTTTTAAAATGAATATTCAAAGATAACGTTTTTATCCCGAAGCGTAAGAATGATGCGATTATTTTTTTGTTAAGAAATGGTTTAAATTTGCCGTCCATGTAAGATCGGATCGATTTTCTCCATTCTTAATTTTTAACTCTTAACTCTTAATTCTTAACTTTCTTAATGTATTCGATCATTTGATTTCCCGTTTCCTCGGCCGCAGTCATTGTCGATGCTTCGGCATAAATACGAATGATCGGTTCGGTGTTGGATTTACGCAAATGCACCCACCGGTCGGGGAAATCGATTTTTACCCCGTCGACATCATTGATGTCATATTCCGAATAGTGTTGTTTTACGGCTTCAAGAATGGCGTCAACATTTACATTCGGCGTCAATTCTATTTTCTGTTTGGAAATAAAATACGGCGGATAACCGGCTCGAAGCTCACTGACCTTTTGTTTCGATTCGGCCAGATGAGACAAAAACAAAGCGATTCCCACCAATGCATCACGACCGTAATGGCTCTCGGGATAAATAACGCCGCCGTTCCCTTCGCCTCCGATGACGGCGCCGGTAATTTTCATTTTTTCCACGACATTTACTTCACCCACCGCAGCCGCAGCATATTCCATTCCGTATCGTTGAGTAACGTCGCGTAAAGCTCTTGTCGAGCTGAGATTCGATACCGTATTTCCCGGCGTGTGTTTCAACACATAATCGGCAACGGCCACCAAAGTATATTCTTCGCCGAACATCTCGCCGTTCTCGCAGACAACAGCCAAACGATCGACATCAGGATCCACCACAAAACCGACATCCGCTTTTCCCTGTTTCAACACTTTTGAAATTTCGGAAAGATGTTCCGGCAACGGTTCAGGATTATGAGGAAATTGCCCGGTGGGTTCGCAATACAATTTTTCGACCTGTTGCACTCCCAAAGCGTCCAATAATGCGGGAATAACAATTCCGCCGACCGAATTTACACAATCAATCGCCACGTTAAATCCGGCGGCTTTAATAGCGTCTACATTCACCAAAGGCAATGCCAATATGCTTTCGATATGTTTTTGACCATAAGAATCATCGTGTCTTAATTTTCCGATATGATGCACTTCCGAAAAACAAAAATCTTCATGTTCTGCAATTTCCAAAATCTTTTGTCCTTGTTCCGCATTCATAAATTCCCCTTTGCTATTCAATAATTTCAAGGCGTTCCACTGCACCGGATTATGGCTTGCCGTCAAGATAATTCCACCCGCCGCATTTTCCATCGTTACAGCCAACTCGGTGGTAGGGGTTGAGGCAAGCCCGATATTCACCACATCAAAACCCATTCCCAGCAATGTACCTGTCACAACGGAGTCGACCATTTCACCGGAAATCCGGGCATCGCGTCCCACGACTATTTTACCGGAGTTTATTTCATTTTCCCGAATAAAGGAAGCATACGCAGCCGTAAATTTAACGATATCCAACGGATTAAGACCTTCGCCGGGCTTTCCCCCGATTGTTCCGCGTATTCCGGAAATAGATTTGATAAGAGTCATTTTTTTAGTTAAGAGTTAAGAGTTAAAAGTTAAGAATTAAGAGTTAAGAGTTATAAACCATTTTCAAAAAGAAGTTCAAAGGTATAAAAAACAATCTAAAAATCAACTGAAAAATTCAAGTCGGCACTCATCCTTCCGGTTCGTAATTCGTAATTTTGATCATACCAATCAAATAAAAATCTTATTGTCCGAATACACACCAAAATGCAAATAAAGATATTATCTGCCACATATATGCTACTAATAAAAGAACAATACAATATATAATCGTTTTTCATATCTTAATTTTCTTATATCTAAATAGTTGAAAAAACATAAAGACAAATCTCAATAAAAAGAAAACAGGAATGAAAAAAAAATATCGCATCCAATCACTCTCATCATTTTTAATAACAAGATGATAAATCAATAAAACAAATAAAAATACTATATGATTATCGGATATTGTACCTATCCATCCCCAAGTGGGATGTAAAAAAGTAATATTCGTTTTTTTGAAAAATCCGTTCTAAAAAATGTTGTTTTCC
>JGI24699J35502_11133891_pt1 | contig 18395 bp, 15 predicted proteins | sample TergutMp193P4_FD_35502 | JGI IMG/M metagenome (IMG submission 35502) | reverse complement strand
CGTTTACAAAAAATCGGATATACTTTGTCTGCAACTCTCAATTGTATTTTAAATTCGTCGTTATCGGGCATCTTAAATTATTCGTTTAATAAAGCGATGCACTTATCAACTTCTCGCACTAATTTGGATAATCTGTTTTTAGTCATCTTAAAATCATCCCGACTCACGGAAATCATCCGCGCAACTTTCAGATTATCGCATTTTAATTGTAATTGTGTATTCTCTTCTGTCAATGAATCATTTCTGCTTTTTTGTTCGGCAAGCTGCGATTGTAATTTTGTATTTTCTTCTCTCAGTCTATCGCACAAAAAAAGCATTTGACGAACCCGAACTTCAAAATTTCGTATAATTTTCAGTTGTTCTTCGGTCATAGATTCAAATTTCTGCACAAAAATAAGTAATTATTACGACCTTGCAAAGAAAATGCCAAATTTATTTTTTTTATGCCGGGTAACGGACAACAGACAACAAGCGATTTTCTTTTTCTCCCGGCAAATTTATTCCTTATAATAGATTCGTTTGACTCGCGGTGAAATAGAAGTCAGAATTTCGTAAGGAATGGTTTGCAATTTTTCCGCCCAATCGCCGATAGTTATCTCTTCGCCGAAAAGAACGGCCTCATCGCCTTCTTCGGCTTGCGTATCCGTAATATCCACCATGCAAATATCCATACAAATATTTCCGATAGTCGGACATTTTTCTCCCCGTATGAGAACCGATAAATTTCCGTTTCCCAAGCGGCGGTCCAATCCGTCGGCATAGCCTATCGGCAGACAGGCAATCCGAGAATCCCGTTGCAGCGTTCCGTTGCGATTGTAGCCAACGGTTTCCTCCTTTTTCACGTCCCGAACTTGCAGGATTCGCGTTTTCAAGGCAGCGACCGGTTTCAAGTTCTTTTGACCGATAGCGGAAATTCCGTACAGTCCGATTCCCAATCGTACCATATTCAGTTGCGCTTCGGGAAAGCGTTCAATCCCCGCCGAATTAAGAATGTGTTTCAGAACCGGATAATCCAAGGCTTTTTCCAACTCGGAAGTTTCCTGCAAAAAACGGCCGATTTGCTTTTTTGTAAACTCGTCAAAACGCGGCGAATCGCTCCCGGCCAAGTGAGAGAAAACGGATTTAACGATAACACCCTGTTGAGCATTCAGTTTTTCCGCTACAACCGGAAGTTCGACCGCATCGAATCCCAAGCGATTCATTCCCGTATCTAATTTGATATGAATTGGATAATGCAATATTCCGCGACGTCCGGTTTCGCGAACAATTGCATTCAAAATGCTTTGATTGTATATCTCCGGTTCCAAACCGTATTCAAACAGCGTATTGAATGCGTGTTCTTCCGGATTCATCACGAGAATGGGCATGGTGATACCTTCCCTGCGCAGTTCGGCGCCTTCGTCGGCTAAGGCAACCGCCAAGTAATCGGCACCTCGCTCCTGTAAAGTTTTTGCTAATTCATACGAACCGACTCCGTATCCGAAAGCCTTGACCATACAGATTATTTTGGTTTCCGAATGTAATTGGGAACGAAAATATTTCAGATTATGAATCACAGCGTCTAAATCCACTTCCAAAACCGTTTGATGCGCTTTTTCTTCCAATTGTTCCGAAATCCGCTCAAAACGCGATTGTCGGGAACCTTTGATCAACACGATCGAATCTTTCAAGTTTCGCCATCTTCCCGAATCCAAGTAACTTTCGGTAGTCGGATAAAATTCTTTCTCCATCCCGAATAAATTGGAATGAGACATCAGATTCGGGCCTATCCCGACGATATGCTGGACTTGTTCTTGACTGACCAATTCGGCTACTTTTCGATAAAACGCCGCCGGAACCATCCCCGATTGTAATATATCGGAGAGAATCAATACCCGTTTGAACGGATGATCGGCCGAGCGCCTCGCCATGAAATCCAAGGCTATGGATAATGAATTAATATCCGAATTGTAGGTATCGTTAATCAGAATATTGTTGTGAATCCCTTTATTGACGTCCAAACGCATCGCTACCGGATCTAATTTCTCGAATCGTTCCGATAAAGCGTCCGAATCGGGAAACAAATAAAGAATGAAAGCCAAGCAGTGGATAGCGTCTTCAATCGAAGCGTCGTCGGTAAAAGGAATTTTGATGGTTCGTTGAATATTCTGTACGGTATATTCAATAATTGTATAGTCTATTTTTTTCTCAATCCGGGAGATAAAAAGATTTGCATGAATATTGGTTTTCGACCACGAGAAAGTTTTTCCCGTAAAGCCTTTTTTCTCTATGCAATATTTTATCAAGTGTTGGTCTTCGTTATAGATAATTTTCTCAACCGATTCAAACAGTTGTAATTTTTCTAAACATTTATCTTCCAAAGAATGAAAGTTTTCTTGATGAGCCTCACCGATGGTTGTGAAAATCCCGATGGTAGGGAGAATAATCGGTTGGAGCTTTTGCATTTCACCGGGTAAAGAAATTCCGGCTTCGAAAATACCCAATTCGGTTTGTTCATTCAATTGCCAGACCGACAAGGGAACGCCTGTCTGCGAATTGTAGGAACGGGGAGAGCGAACGATAGTTAACCGGTCGTGCAGCAATTGGTATAACCACTCTTTCACAATGGTTTTTCCGTTGCTGCCGGTAATGCCGACAATCGGAATATCGAACCGTTTCCGATGAAAAGCGGCTAACCGCTGAAGCGCTTCCAGCGTGTCGGGAACTCTGAGAAAGCGAGCATCCGGCATAGCGCCCAACCCATCAAAAGCAAGGTTTACCACAAAATTCCTCAAATCGCGTTCGTATAAATCGCGAATGTAGCGATGCCCATCGTTATGGCAGGTTACTAAGGCAAAAAATAAACTGACAGCCGGATCCGATAAAGACCGACTGTCAGTTAATAAAATACCGATTTCCGCTTCATCGAAAGAAGTCGTTTCCGCTCCCATGATTTGAGCAATTTCCCGAATCGAATAGTTCATTTTGTTATTCCGCTTCTTTCAGTATCGCATTGCAGTAATTCCATCCGATTCCGTCGTAACGCTTAAACATTTGAATCATTCGTTGTTTGAAATCCGGATAATTCCGTAACGATTGGGGCGACCAGCCAATTTCCGCAACAGCAGCTCCACGAGGAAACGCCATGTATTCGGCATAATCGGAATCTTGGATATATTCCGTCCAGATATTTCCTTGAACGCCCAAAATATGTTTCGCCTCAGCCGCAGTTAAACTTGCGGGCATGGGATTATAGCTGTAAGTTTTCCACAGAGGGACAAAACCGCCGATAGCCAAAGGTTGCGTTTTCGGATCGGCTTGATAATAATCCAAATAAAAATAGTTATTCGGAGCCATTATCACGTCGTGGTTTTGTTTTGCCGCTTCGATACCGCCGGCTTCGCCTCGCCACGACATCACCGTAGCGTTGGGAGCCAATCCGCCTTCAAGAATTTCATCCCAACCGATGATGCGTCTTCCTTTGGATTCGACGAACTTTTCGATTCGTTTGATGAAATACGATTGCAATTCATGCTCGTCTTTCAATCCTTCTTTTTTTATTAAGGCTTGACAGTGCGCACAGTTTTGCCAACGTACTTTCGGCGCTTCATCGCCTCCGATATGAATGTATTCGGAAGGAAATAAGTCAATTACTTCCGACAAAACATTTTCGAGAAATGTGAACGTTTCTTCTTTCGGGCAATAAATATCGTTGAACACTCCCCATAAACCTTCGACTTCAAAAGGGCCTCCGGTACAAGAAAGTTCGGGATAAGAAGCCAAAGCGGCAACCGCATGTCCGGGCATTTCCACTTCGGGAATAATGTTGATAAATCGGCTTTGCGCATACGCAATAACTTCTTTTATTTCTTCTTGAGTATAAAAACCTCCGTAGCGCGTATTGTCCCATTTTCTTTTATCGGGAGAAGTATAACGACCTTCCAAGGTACGATTGCGGAAAGCGCCGATTTGCGTCAATTTCGGATATTTTTTGATTTCGATTCGCCAACCTTGATCGTCCGTCAGATGCCAATGAAACGTATTCATTTTGTGGTAAGCCAGCATATCAATGAATTTAAATATAAATTCCTTCGGCATGAAATGGCGGCAAACATCCAACATTAATCCGCGGTGAACGAAACGAGGTTCATCTTCGATTTCCACGCAGGGAACAGCCCAAACAACATTGCTCAAATACGGACGTTCGATCTGAAACGGAAGCAATTGGCGCAAGGTCTGCATCCCGTAAAAAATCCCTTGAGGCGTTTTCGCTTCCACCGTAATCAAATCTTTTTGAACGGAAAGTTTGTAGCCTTCGGCGTTGGAAATCGCCGGATTCAGTTTACAAACAATCGCATTGGAAGATGCCGGAGAAACGGTAACGGACAAACGAAAACCTCCTGCCCGATTCAATAAATTGTTAAAAACGGCAACTGCATTCTGCATTTCCGGGTTATCGGAAGATAAAACGATTGATGTATTTGAACGAATGACAAACTGCCCGGAATTGATTTTCATCTTTGCCGGAATCGGAACCAAATTGATTTCATTTTTACTTTGAGCTTGAACTCCCCATCCCAATAAGGTCATCACTATTGCCAAAAAAATTTTTCTCATAATTTATAATTCATAATTCATAATTCATAATTCACAATTAAATCACTCCACGCTGAATTTATAAATGGTATGACTTCTATACACGCTATCCGGCCAAAGTTCGGTAGAAGGAAAATTCGGATGATGGGGCGAATCCGGAAAGTGTTGTGTTTCCAAGCACAACGCAGTTCTCTGTTGGTAAGCGATTCCTTTTTTCCCGATATTCGATCCGTCCAGAAAATTACCCGTATATACTTGTATTCCCGGTTCGGTGGTATAAACTTCCATCGTAATTCCGTTCGACGGCGAAACCACTTTAGCCGCTAAAGCGCTAATATCTCCCTTCGTATTTAGAACAAAATTATGGTCGTACCCGTTACCGAATTTAACAGCTTCGAAAATCGTATCGTTGATGCGAGCGCCGATCGCCGTCGGCTTGGTAAAGTCCAAGGGGGTTCCGGCTACTTTATCTATCTTTCCGGTCGGAATCAATTCTTTGTCTGTCGGCGTATAAGCGTCGGCATTCAAATACAACACATGATCCAAAATGGTATTATGCGGATCACCGGATAAATTGAAATAAGAATGATTGGTCAGATTCACCGCCGTAAGTAAATTGGTCTTTGCTTCATAGAGAATATCAAGCGCATTGTCGTCCGTGAGTTTATAAGCTACGACAACCGCCAAATCGCCCGGAAAACCTTCTTCCGTATTTTTAGATAAATAAGTACAAACCAATGTTTGAGCATCCGGTTGTTCAATATCAAAGAAGCAAGTGTGGAATCCGCGCGGGCCGCCGTGCAAGGTGTTTTCCCCGTCGTTTTGCCTCAAATTATAGACGGCACGATTGCTGAGCGGTAATTTGCCGTCTGCAATCCGATTCCCGTAGCGACCGATGATCGCTCCGAAATTGGTATTGATCGGAATATAGGATTCGATATCATCAAATCCCAAGACAACATCCCGAAAAATACCGTCTTTGTCGGGAACCCAAACCGAGACAATACGTCCGCCGATGTTGGTTACACAAACTTCCATTCCTTTGGCATTTTTCATGGTGTACAAATGCGTCGTTTTACCCGCTTCCGTACTCGTTTCAAATTTCGAAGGAAATAATCCCGAATCCGTAGGTTGTTCTTTCGTTTCTTTTTTTCCGCAAGAAACGAATAATGTGAATAAAGTTAAAATAAAAAAAATCTTTTTCATACGATATTTAATTTAATGTGGTTTCCGCATTTCTCACTTTTTACAGAGAGCAAGCAAAGATAGATAAAAAAAGAGAAATACACAAACGGTAATCGGGAACAAGTACGATTCTTTAAAAATAAATATAAAACTAATTATTTTTTAACAGATGCTCCGTATCCCCAAACAGCAATCGCCATTACGATACAGGCCCACAGCAACATCTGCCAACCGACCAAATTCCATCCGCCGAGCATCCAACTCTTTACGCCTACCCAAGTTCCAAACGCGCCTCCGATAAATGTAATGGTCATAAACATCGTATTGATGCGGCTGTATGCCGTTTCATCCAACGTATAAATCTGCGCCAAGCTGGTAATCTGCGTACTTTGTTGCCCGACATCCAGCAAAACGGTGGTAATAATAAATGCAATGAGCGAATACGGAAAAAGTTGAATCAAGAGTACGCTTACGATGATAAAACCAACCGTAAACAATTGATTTCTTGCCGGATTGTATTTATCTGCCCATCGTCCGAACACAGGCGACACAAGTACTCCGGCAATCCCCAAGAAGCCGAATAGCCCGATGGTATCGGAATGATAATTAAACGGCGGCAGGCTTAAATGAAAAGTAAGCGTTGTCCAAAAGGAACAAAAAGTACCGAATGAAAAAGCTGCCAAAAAAGAAAGCCGGCGTAACAACGCAAAACGTTTGAATTGTAAAAACGAGGATGCAAGCAAATCTTTGTAATTACCATGATACTCCGGTTCCACTTTAGGCAGCACGAGCGCAACCGCTCCTGTGGTAACGACCATCATACAGGCAGATATTCCGTATATATATCGCCAAGAAAACCATTCGGCAATATATCCGCTGAAAACCCTTGCTCCCAATATACCCACAAGCAATCCCGTATAAACGATGCCGACCACATTCCCTTTCTTTTCGCCTGCCATGACGGCTGCCGTAGGCACAAGCACTTGTGTGGCAACAGCGAGAAGGCCTATCAGAAAGCCCGATACATATAATCCCGGTAAACTGCGGATGAATGTGATTGCGATAAGAACCGCAATCAGCAAAATTTGCAAAATAACGATTAATTTTTTGCGTTCGATTTTGTCTCCCAAAGGAGTAATCAGCAGCAAACCTAAACCGTATCCCAATTGCGACAGTACGGGAAGATTACCCGCTTGGCTTTCACGCAAACCCAAATCCTTTGCAATAGCCGACAGTATAGGTAAACTGTAATAAATATTTGCAATACAAACACCGACCGCTACGGCTAAAACAGCGGTTTGTTTTTTTGTAATGCCTCCATTTTTATACCACATTCCCTCTCTTTGCCTAAATGCTTTAGTTTTGATTATTTACTTCGTTGTATTCCTCTTCTGTGACGGGATTCAACCACGTAACATTGCTGCTGCCTTTCATGTTGGAAATGGCAATGTGTACCAATTTGCTCTCTTTAGCCGCTCCATGCCAATGTTCAACATTTTTCGGAATAGCCACAACACTGCCTTTGGTCAATAACCGGGCGGCTTTTCCTCTTTCCCGATACCAACCTTTGCCTTCGATTACCAGCAGAGTTTGTCCTATCGGATGCGTATGCCAAAGCGTTCTTCCGCCCGGTTCAAACGTAACGCAGCCGATATTATACAAATTTTCCATTTCATCGGGAGTGAGTAAAGGTTTTACCCAAACCGTTCCGGTAAACCAATCGGAAGAGCCTTTTTCACCTTTATCCCAAATGCCGTTGTCAACGGAAGATTCATTTTCATCTTTGAAAATTTCTTTTGCTATATTAAATGCCGACCATGCTTTGGGCCAACCCGTATAAAATGCCAAATGCGTAATAATTTCGGCGATTTCGCTCCGGGTTATGCCGTTTTCTTTTGCTTTATTCAAATGAAAAGTCAGCTGCTCAAAATTCCCGCCGCTAATGAGTGCGGTAACCGTTACAATGCTTCTGTCGCGCGGGGATAATTCCGTTTCGCGCGACCATATTTCACCAAACAATACATCGTCATTCAACTCTGCAAATTTGGGAGCGAAGACGCCCAATGCATTACGTCCCGCCGTTTGTTTTTTTGCGTTATTATTCATATTTTTCTGTTTAAAGATTAAATGCCAAAATTAATTAAAATTTCTGTACTTTTGTCTGAGAAAAGTATAATTTCAATATGACAGGCACAAAGTTCGAGTGGTATTCGTTGAAATTATGCGTCGTTTGATAAGAATGACAGAATTGTATTGCAATAATCAATGAAAAAATAGAATAAATTATGAATCAAGAAGATACCCGACGTTGCGGATGGTGTAAATCAGACCCCGCCTATCTCAAATATCACGACGAAGAATGGGGTAAAGAAGTAACGGACGATACAAAAATGTTTGAATTTTTGGTTTTGGAAAGCGCTCAAGCCGGATTGAGTTGGATAACTATTCTCAAAAGACGCGAAGCATATAAAAATGCTTTTGCCGGTTATCATGCCGAAAAAGTTGCCCGAATGACGGAGCGGGATGTAGAACGTTTAATGCGGGACAGCGGAATTATTCGCAACCGCAAAAAAATACAAGCGACCATTTCCAATGCGCAGCATTTTATAGAAGTCCAAAAAGAATTCGGCAGTTTTTGCCGGTATTTAAAATCTTTTCTTCCCGAAAGTCAGCCGGTTATTAATCATTGGAAATCGTTGAGTGAAATTCCGGCTTCCACCCCTTTGTCAGACGCCATAAGCAAGGACATGAAAAAACGGGGATTCAAATTTTTCGGCACAACGATTTGTTATGCCCATTTGCAGGCAGTCGGTTATGTTAACGACCATTTGGAAGATTGTTCGTACAAGTATATTGAAAAATAGAACCGCTATGATTCATCAAATCGAATTTTCACTTCCCGAACGCCCTTACGGTTTTCATCTGATTACTTCGGATATTCTGTCTCGAATCGGCGAATTGCCGTCAACGGGATTGTTAAACCTGTTTATCAAACATACTTCGGCAGGATTAGCCATCAATGAAAATGCCGATTCGTCTGTGCTTTCCGATTTCAAAACATTCTTTTCAGACCGGATTCCGGAAAATTATCCGAAATTCGAGCATAATTATGAAGGGCGGGACGATATGCCGGCGCACATTAAATCATCCGTTATCGGACAATCGCTTACGATTCCCATAACCAACCGCCGGTTGAATCTGGGAAGATGGCAGGGAATTTATCTTTGTGAGTTTCGATATTCGGGCGGAGAAAGGAAGATTGTGGCAACGATTTATTCGTAAACCGTTACTTTTTTCGATTTATTTTATACATTTGTCCTTTAAAAATGAATACGATGAAACCTATATCAAGAAGAACAGCTCTAAAGACCGCTTTGGCCGGGGGCGCAGTTTTGGCGACAAATCATCTCGGCGTCGCAATGAATCAATCGGGAAAGATGAAAAAAGAAGAAAAGGAACCGCTTAAAGGAAATATCCGACACTCGGTAAGCAAATGGTGTTTCGATGATTATCCATTGGATGAATTTTGCGTCATTTGTAAGAATATCGGAATTGAATCCGTTGAATTGTTGGATCCGAAGGATTGGCCGATTGTTCAATCACACGGCTTAACCGTTGCAATGGCTCAAGGAGCCGGCTTAGGTATTGATCGGGGCTTCAACGATCCCATGCTTCATGATGAATTAGTGGCAAGTTACGAAAAAGTGATTCCATTGGTTGCCGAAGCCGGATTGACCAATTTGATTTGTTTTTCCGGCAGGCGTAACGGCGCTACCGATTTGCAGGGATGGGAAAATTGCGAAAAAGGACTTAAACGCATTACGCCTGTCGCCGAGAAATACAATGTCATATTAACGATGGAGTTGCTGAACAGCGTCGGACATAAAGATTACCTGTGCGATCATACCGTGTGGGGAGCGGAATTATGCAGACGGGTCGGTTCTCCTAATTTTAAATTGCTGTATGATATTTACCACATGCAAATAATGGAAGGAAATATTATTGAAAACATCCGTAACTATCATTCTTATTTCGCTCATATTCATACCGGCGGATGTCCCGGACGTAACGAAATTGACGAAACGCAAGAACTCTACTATCCCGCCATAATGAGGGCCATCGTTGAAACGGGATATAAAGGTTTTGTAGGACAGGAATTTGTACCTAAACAACCGGATAAGATTGCTTCTTTGGAAAAGTGCATCCACCTCTGCGACGTATAACGTACAACCTGTCGTTACTCGGCATTAACTGCATAAATGAAAACGGCTTATAGAGCTGAATACGAAAAATCCGTTCGTTAATTAAGGTTAATTGTAAGGAATCCGATTAATCTTTTATACTCCAATTGTATCAAAAGTATTGAAAGTTGAAAAAAATATTTACCCTTTTAATATTTAAAGTTATGAAAAAGTTTTTATTGACATTTGCATTATTGATTGGCACGGTATCGGCCTATAATACAATTGAAGCTCAAGGTATAAACGTCAATCTCAATATCAATGTGGGAAATCAACCGGCATGGGGACCCGTAGGATACGATTATGTGGATTATTACTATTTTCCAGACATCAACTGTTACTACAATGTAAATCTTGACCTGTTCTATTTTTTAAGCGGCGGAAGGTGGATGGCAGCGCGGTATCTTCCCTACGCTTTTCACAGCTATGATTTATACGGAATGTATAAAGTGGTACTCGTCGGAGTTACTGATCCTTGGAGATACAATGCGATTCACGTCAGAGATTACGGACGGTATATAGGCTACAAAAACCAGCCGATCATACGTGACAGTCGCGATGTTCGATACAGGGACAGCCGTAATAATAAAATAATATGGTACGCCGATAAAAATAACGGCAATACCTTCAACGGCAACAATGTCGGTTCCGTAAGAAGATCCGATAGTCCGGCGGTTTCCGGCAGAAGCGACGGCGCCGGAAGAAATTCCAATGTAACAACGCGTTCCGCTTCGTCCGCCGAAGGACAAAGCTACAATCGAACGACGCCGAACAGCGAAAGACAAAGCGCCAACCGAACGACGCCGAACAACGAAGGACAAAACAGCAACCGAACGACGCCGAACAGCGAAAGGCAAAGCGCCAACCGAACAACGCCGAACAACGAAGGACAAAGCGCCAACCGAACGACGCCGAACAACGAAAGGCAAAGCGCTAATCGAACGACGCCGAACAGCGAAAGACAAAGCAGCAACCGAACGGCGCCGAACAACGAAAGAAGAAGGTGACCTGTTTTTATCTCTCCTACCCTATTGCAATCACATGAAAATATCACCGCGGCGACCCGATTCAGTTACCGCGGTGATTTATTTTGTTGAATTATTGAAACCGAGCTTTTCTCGAATTTAAAATCGGGGTTCCGGCATGAGAGTTTCTTGACTGTTTACTCTGGACTGATAATCGGTATTAATCCTGTTTTCATCCAAGTTTTGAAAACGGGCGAATTCTTTCTTAAATTCAAGTACAATGTCTCCCGTAGAGCCGTTTCGATGTTTAGCAATGATGATTTCGGCTTTTCCGGTCAAATCGTTTCCCTGTTCATCTTGAAAAATTTTATAGTATTCCGGACGATGGATAAAGCAAACAATGTCGGCATCTTGCTCGATTGCTCCCGACTCGCGCAAATCGGATAACTGCGGTCGTTTGGCGTCATAACCGTCTCGGCCTGTTCGCGGTTGGTTGGTTCGCATATCTACGCCGCGATTCAACTGCGACAAAGCGATTATCGGAATGTTCAATTCTTTGGCCAAACCTTTCAAAGAACGCGAAATCATACTTACTTCCTGTTCCCGGTTCCCCAACTTCAGTTCACTTGCATTCATCAGCTGCAAATAATCAATAATCAAACATTTCATATGGTGTTCCTTCACCAAACGTCGCGCTTTAGTGCGCAATTCGAATACCGAAAGACCGGGAGTATCGTCAACATAAATCGGAGCATCGTAGAGTTTGTTTATTTTACTGTCTAATTGATGCCATTCGTATTCTTTCAATTGTCCGGTTTTAATTTTTTCTCCGGATAATTCGGCCACGTTCACGATGAGTCGGTTGACCAATTGCACATTCGACATTTCCAAGGAAAAGATTGCAACCGGAATATTGAAATTGACTGCCATGTTTTTGGCCATAGATAGAACAAAAGCTGTTTTCCCCATTGCCGGGCGAGCGGCAATAATAATCAAGTCCGAATTTTGCCAACCGGAAGTAATCTTATCCAAATCTTTGAATCCGGAGGGTAAACCGCTCAATCCGTCGGTACGTTTAGCCGCTTCTCGCATGAGATCGAACGCTTTGGTAATAATCGGATTGATATGTTCGACGTCTTTTTTGATGTTGCGTTGCGATATTTCAAACAAATTGCTTTCGGCTTCTTCCATCAAATCGTCCACGTCGTACGCCTCATCAAAAGCTTTACCGGCCACTTCCGATGAAAAAGAAATCAGTTCGCGCGCAAGGTATTTTTGCGCTATGATCCGGGCATGATAATCAATATGAGCGCTCGATACCACTTTTTGCGATAACTGAGCAATGTACGACTTTCCGCCGACGGCTTCAAGCGTTTTATTTTTTCGCAACTGCTCAACCACCGTAAGCATATCAATCGGGCTTTGATGAAACGCCAAATCTTGAATAGCGGTAAAAATCAATTCATGGGATTTATCGTAAAAACATTCCGGAGTAAGTATTTCATTGATCATGGAATAAGCATCCTTTTCAAGCATCAACGCACTCAAAACGGCTTCTTCCAGCTCGCGTGCTTGAGGCTGCAAACGTCCCGTTTCCTCTGTATTTACAATTGATTTTTTGGTTTTTGCGTTTGTTCGAAGTTTATTTCCTTGTTCCGCCATTGTTCCTCTTTATTTTTTTCGTCTGCAAAGGTAAGCGGAATCGGTGTTCTTATGAAAAGAGAGCAGTCAAAGTTATAAAAAATTACGAACGTCGTTATTAACTTCTTTTCAACCGGGAAAAAGTGTATCTTTTCGGATTAAATCATTTTTCATTCTGTTTTTGCTATTTAAAAACTATTATTTATTACGTTTTCCACTGTTTTTATAAATTGTTTTGCCGGTTCTAAACGACTAACCACATCTTCCCTGTTAATATCTTTTAATTCATCATAATCACCGGTTTGTCTAAGTTCAAAAAGACTTCTGTATAATTTTCCAACCTCTTCACTTAATATTCCTGTTTTTATAAAATACATTGAAAATAAAGCAATAATACCTTTATGCGTTCGTGCCTCGAAATTTTTTTGCATAAGTAAAGCGGTTACAATATAATAACAAGCATAATACATTCTATTAATTGCGGTTCTGTAAAAACCTTGTTCAAGCAAATATGGCACTTCTTTAATAGTTTCATTTGCTCGCTCTATTTTTAAGTCAATTAATACTTTTTTCTCAATTTCATATAATTTCATAGATATCTAAACTCAAATAATTAATATTCCATCTTTTTGAACATTATAATAAAAAGGTGTAAAATTACGTTTTTCCCATTCCTTATTTGTATATATCTTCACACTTATATAAGTACCATAGTTCCAACCCATATCAGCAAACGGATATGCGTATGCGTTTTCATCTTCGTATGTTATCTTTTCCTTATCCAACAATACCAATAAATCCCAATCCGAATCCTCTCGAGCATCACCACGCGCTTGAGAACCGAAAAGAATTACCTTTTCATTCGGCAATATCCGACGCTTCAATGTTTGTATTTCATTGAAAATCCGTTGATTCATTTATTTGTTGTTTATATTTTTAATTTCATTATTTCTGCAAATATACCATAATTAAATACAATTCACAAAATTATTCGCCACGGTTAACTGCATTTTTTAACGAATAAGAAAAAACAATACTTGTCAAAAATAAAATTACTATCTTTTGCATGACTTTATTTAATTAACCGGTAAGACAATTCATTGATTATATCCATGATCTCTTTGTCGGGCCAACCCCGGAACACTCCATTCTGCTCTTTTCCCGGTATTTCTTCAAGGCTTTCCGGACTCATTTTAATAATCACGTGCGCTCTGGAATAGAAATTGGTTTCAGAAGGCCCCAAACTTCGGAAATAATCCGGATATTTGCATTTTCGTTCATACCCGGCAACAAGACATTGTAACACTTTCTTGTTATCTTCTTTTGTTACAACAGCCTTATACGAATGAAAACCTAACAGAAATTCCAAGGTAGAAACTGATATGATAAAACGTCCTTTTTCAAGATCAGTCGCCGGTTCGTCTAAAAATGACAGATTTTGTATCACGTAATTATAATGTCTCAATAATTCTTCGGGCGCTTCTTTTCTTTTGAAAAGTTCCCGGATACCATTGAAATCATTGAACAGTTTATCAGCTCCCTTGCTTAAAGAGTTGAAAGCAAAGACATCATTGAGCAGCGGATATCGTAAGCATATTTCCGTCAAATCTTTTGTTGATAAAGAAGACAAAATGTCTTCGGGAATTTGACAGGCTTCCACCATCTCTTCATTGCTATGAAAATTTTTCCATTCCTCCGTACCCGGCTTCACCGGATAATCCCAAACCAATACCCCGGAAACAGGCGTATTTGTATCATCTTGAAAATGCTGACTGCAAGACAATAGCAATAAACAGGATATAAAAACAAATATCTTTTTCATGATTTTTCTTAATTAATTGGTAAGACAATTCTTTGATTTTTAATTTCCATAAAATATAAAGTCATATTTTACCATTCTCCTTTGAAAAGTCGCTATGCGACAGGGAACGAACTTACGGACGTATGCAACAAATACAAAGCCCGGTCGCACAAAAATATAAATTTTGCGAAAGTTAACAATAATTTTTATATTTCACAAATAAAATAAAAAAATATTTCGAACTTAAGCGTAATTCGGTACACAGATAATCCGGGATGACGCCGGTTTTATATTATTTTACCGGAAAGTTGATGTATGAAATATATTTTGTATTTTTGTTCCTCGAAAATCATCCGCTTACTTTTTACGCAATGAAACGTCTTTTTTCGCTGATTATACTTTTAGTATTTGTCGCCCCGTCGCTTTGGTCAAGAACGGAGACAGATTCTATTTTCCAAGCTTTATCCCAAGCCATGCGCGATAAAAAAATGTATATGTCTAAAAGAGAACAGCATATCAAAGACATCAAACAACTGCTCAAAACGCCCGATTTATCCGATTATCAGATTTATTCCATTCAAGATCAACTGCAAGGAGAATACAATTCGTACAAAATTGATTCGGCGGTATATTACGGCGAACAGAATTTAAAGATTGCGGAAAAGCTTAATAACTTAGAATATATTTATGATACGAAGTTGAATTTGTCATTTTCGTATTGGCTGGAAGGCCGATTCATTGAAGCGCTAAATCTGTTGGATAATTTGGATCGAAAATCATTCGACATTTTACCGGAACGGCTGCTTATCAGTTATTATGAATCATACAAACGCTTGTTTCGATATTATGCGTCCGACGATAAGAACAGTCCTTATTACGCTATCGGGATTTTGTATCGGGATTCGCTGTTGAATATTGTTCCCGAAAATTCGCAATCGTATCGGATATTATCGGCAGAAAAATTATCGGATGAAAATGATACTCAAGGAGCAGCGCAATTACTTCTTGAAGCAATACAACTTTCGACTTCGGAAGACCACGAGCGAGCGATTTTCTACAATCTTTTGGCAACGGTTTACAAACAAGCCGGCGATTGGGAACCGGAAAAAAAATATTATGCCTTGTCGGCGATTTGCGATTTGAAAAATGCAATTATGGAAAACGCTTCAATGATGGCTTTAGCCATGCTCCTGTACGAAGAAGGCGATATTGACAATGCCTATAAATGTATGAAATCTTCTTTTGAAGATGCGGTATTTTGCAACGCGCGGTTCCGTACATTTGAGATATCGAAAATTTTTCCGATTATTGATTCCGATTATCAAGAAAAAACGGCGCGACAAAAATCCGAATTGCAGAAATATCTTGTCGCAGTCAGCTTTTTATCATTGTTTCTGATTGCGGCGGTGATTTACGTTTATCTGCAAATGAAACGAATCGCCCGTATTCGCAAAGAATTATACCGAACGAACGTTAAGCTGAATCAATTGAATCACGATTTGCAAGAATCGAACAACCGACTTTTGGAGGTTAATCACAAGCTGGCGGAAACCAATCGGGTAAAAGAAGCCTATTTGGGAAAGTTTATTGATTTATGTTCGAGCTATATCGAAAAATTAGATAATTACAGACGAAATTTGAATAAAATAGCGAATAGCGGAAAAACAGAAGAACTGTTAAAATTGCTTAAATCATCTCGGTTTATTGATGAAGAATTGAATTGGTTTTATACCAATTTCGATGAAACATTTTTACGCATTTATCCGACTTTCATTTCGGATTTTAACGCCTTGTTTCCGGAGGGAGAAAAACAGGCGGTCAAACCGGGAGAATTGCTTAACACCGAACTGCGACTGTATGCCTTGATTCGATTGGGAATTAACGACAGCGCTAAAATTGCCGTCTTTCTGCGATATTCGATTACGACTGTCTATACTTATCGTTCCAAATTAAAAAATAAATCGCTGTTCCCGGAGAATTTGGAAGAACAAGTAATGAAAATCGGCAGCTTCGCTTTGTAAACAAAAAAAGCGTATAGAAATCTCTTCTCTACGCTTTCCAAAAAAATTAACCGTTAACCAATTTCGGCTATTTATCATGGATCAAGGTCAATCAACATCTCATAGTTTCAAGTTTCGGTTAAACGAGTTATATATACCAAACTGAATGCAAATTAACGCCTAAATTCCGAATAATGGAGTTAACCTACCGTTATTTTTAGGTTAAAATTTCGTTAAGACGATTGTACAGACAAAACAACCCGATTGCACAGACAGAACAATCGGGTTGTAGGAACAATCGAACTATTTTTTATGAAGAATTATTTCGGCAGGATACTTATCGCATAGCCGCCCCCCGGCGCTGATTTTTGCGTTAATTTTGTTTTGCTTGTTACTTCCATTTTCCGAATCGTATAGGATTGCGGATTGGTTTGGTAATGCGCATCTTTTCCGTCGGCATAGATAGTTGCGACGTATTTTCTTCCCGGGTCCAGAAAATCGAAAGAGATTGCCGAGGTAAATCCTTTTTCACCGCAGACATTACCTACAAACCAATTGTCGCTTCCTTTCGCTTTACGCGCAATGGTGAGGTATTGGCCCGGTTCGGCTTCGAGGTATTTGGTGTCGTCCCAGTCCACCGCCACGTCTTTGATAAATTGGAAAGCGTCGAGGAAACGATTGTAATTTTCCGGTAAATCGGCTGCCATTTGCAAAGGACTGTACATTGTGACATACAGCGCCAATTGGTTACAGATTGTAGAATTAACATGGGATGTATTTCCGGGATTAATTTTTTCAATATCCGGTTCGAAGATGCCCGGCGTATAATCCATCGGGCCGCCCAACAGACGAGTGAACGGCAATATGGTTACATGATTGGGTTTGCTGCCTCCAAAAGCTTGGTATTCAGTACCGCGAGCCGATTCGTTACCAATCCAGTTGGGATAAGTACGGCAAACGCCGGTCGGACGGGTAGCTTCGTGCGCATTGACCATAATTTTGTAATCGGCCGCTTTTTGAACGGCGTACAAATAATGGTTGTTCAGCCATTGGCTGTAATGATATTCGCCGCGGGGAATCATATCGCCTACATAACCGCTTTTCACCGCATCGTAGCCGTTGTCTTTCATAAATCGGTAGGCTTGGTCAATATGACGTTCGTAATTACGGATGGAAGAAGCGGTTTCGTGGTGCATAATCATTTTCACTCCTTTGCTTGCCGCATAGCGATGAATTTCCTTCAAATCGAAATCGGGATAAGGCGTTTGGAAATCAAAGACATAATCTTTGGAGTTGCCGAACCAATCTTCCCAGCCGATGTTCCAACCTTCCACCAGAACGGCGTCGAAACCGTGCAGAGCGGCAAAATCAATGTATTCCTTCACATGAGCCGTATTGGCGGCATGACGTCCGTTCGGTTTTACCTTAGTATAATCGGTAACTCCCAATTGCACGCTCGGTAAATCCGAATACGCCCAAGAGCTTCTGCCGGTAATCATCTCCCACCAGACGCCGATATATTTCACGGGTTTAATCCATGAAGTATCTTCGATTTTGCAAGGTTCGTTCAAATTCAGCGTAATGCGGGAAGCCAATATATCGCGGGCGTCATCGCTGACGATAATCGTGCGCCACGGGCTGACGCAAGGCGCGAGTAAATGCCCTTTCGTTCCGTTGGCATCGGGCGTTAACCACGATTCGAAGATGAAATTTTTATCATCTAAATTCAAGTGCATACAAGCGTAATTAATCAAAGCCGCTTCATGCAGATTGATATATAAACCGTCGGCGGTTTTCATCATCAAAGCGGTTTGCACGCCTGTAGGCGAAAACGGCGTTTGCGAACTGTTGGGGGTGATGGCTTCGCTCATTAAGCCGCGTATTTCCGAAAGGCGGGAAGTCGTATAATCATATTCCTGCGTATCGTAATCGCCCGGAATCCAAAATGCGGTATGGTCGCCGGTCATTGCAAACTGCGTATGCTCTT
>JGI24699J35502_11133892_pt1 | contig 18422 bp, 17 predicted proteins | sample TergutMp193P4_FD_35502 | JGI IMG/M metagenome (IMG submission 35502) | reverse complement strand
ACATGCTTCAATGCGGACTGTTGATTCCAATCGGCGAACGCTCAAAAACCGGTATTTTCAAAGATATTTTTCTGGAAATCGGCGACGAACAATCCATTGAAAATGATTTGAGTTCCTACAGCTCGCATTTGACCCATATGAAATTCATGATAAAAAACGCCGGCGCTCAATCTCTGTTTTTGATTGATGAATTTGGCGGAGGAACCGAACCGCAAATCGGCGGAGCGATCGCAGAAGCTCTGTTGCATCGTTTTAATGAAAAACAGAGTTTCGGAATTATTACTACTCATTATCAAAATCTGAAAACATTTGCGGAAAATCACGAAGGAGTAGTCAACGGCGCTATGTTGTATGACCGACATGAAATGCAACCGATGTTCAAACTATCCATCGGACAACCCGGTTCTTCCTTTGCCATTGATATTGCCCGAAAAATCGGATTACCGGAAGAAGTCATCGCCGAAGCATCCGAAATAGTCGGGAAAAATTATATTGACATGGACAAATATTTGCAAGATATTCTTCGCGACAAACGGTACTGGGAATCGAAGCGGCAAAACATTCGCCAACAGGAAAAACGTTTGGAAGAATTGAACGAACGCTATCAATCCCGTTTGGAAAAAATAGAAAGCCAACGCAAGGAAATCATCTCGCAAGCGAAAACGGATGCCGAACGCATGTTATCCAATACCAATGCCGTCATCGAGAAAACCATCCGGGAAATAAAAGAAGCTCAAGCGGAAAAAGAAAAAACGAAAGAAGTCCGAAAAACATTAGACAACTTCAAACAATCCGTACAAGGCGATGCCGGGTACACGGCACACAGTGTACGGAAAAATAAAAAAAATCGAGAATCGTGTACCGTGAACCGTGTACCCACTTCAATAGAAGTCGGCGATGTCGTCCGCATCAAAGGACAACAATCCGTCGGTCAAGTGATGGAAATCAAAGAAAAAACGGCGATTGTGGCATTTGGCGCTCTAAAAACTTCGATTCAATCGGAACGGTTGGAGAAAGTCAGTAACAGTCAATTAAAGCGGGAAGCAAGTCTTACTCCGACGATGCTTTCCAACAATTCCGATACGCTCTCGGAAAAGAAATTGCATTTCAAACCGGAAATTGATATCCGGGGAATGCGAGGCGAAGAAGCTTTACAAGCTGTCATCTACTATATTGACGACGCCATCCAATGCAATGCGGGACGGGTACGCATCCTGCATGGTACGGGTACCGGTGCGTTGCGGCAAATCGTTCGCGATTATCTGAAAACCGTGCAAGGCATTAAAAGATTTCATGATGAACACGTTCAATTTGGAGGAACAGGAATTACGGTAGTGGAATTGGAATAAATGAATAAAAAATGAAAATCTCTATTGTTAAATAATTATAAAAATCAAGAAATATGATAATTTTTAACTTTCTTTGCATAAAAAATTTCACTCGAAAAAAATAATCTTGAACACGAAAAAAAATGAGTAAAAAAAATCGGTATGAAAGTTATGGTTACAGCCGCAAAAGCTCCTTCAAAAGTAAATTTTCATACTTTCTTATCGGCTCAATAATCGGTATAGGATTTGCCGCGTGTCTGTATCAAACTTCGGTTTATTTTTCCACAGACGAATCGTGCATGATGTGTCATGTGCATCCTCACGTCGAAGGCAGCTGGAAATTATCCAAACACTACAATAATTCAAGCGGAACAAAAGTTCATTGCGTTGATTGTCATTTGCCGCCGAAAAATAATACATGGGATCATTATACGGCTAAAGCGAAATTAGGTATGCGCGACCTCTGGGCTTACATGACCAAAGACAGCGCCGATTTCGATTGGGACAAGCTATCGGAAATCGAACAGGCGGTAACCTATATCCCGAATGAATCGTGTAAAGAATGTCATCACAATCTTTTCCCCGAAAACATAAACGATGATGCCATTACGGCTCACCTGTACTACGAAGAAAATGAAAAAAAGATGAATCTGCAATGCATCAGTTGCCATTTGGATGCCGGTCATTATAACCCCAATTACAAACACGCCAAATTAGCAATATCTTCTCTGATAAATAACAAGACAGATACTTCATTATTCTTCAAGACAGCGACTTCGGTTACCGAATTTAAGAATTTTACAGAACAAATTCCTCAATCGGTCGTATCTTTTGAAATGATAGCTATTCCGGGAGGTACATTCCAAATGGGAAGTCCAGATAAAGAATTTTCTCGAAAACCGGAGGAAGGTCCGGTACATAAAGTAACTTTGAGTCCTTTCTTTATGTCCGAAACAGAGGTTACTTGGGATATGTATTGGGAATTTTACTCCAAAACAATGAGTGAAGGTCGCACGCCGCCGGCCAATGTTTTTGCGAATAACAGCCGTCCGGATGTTGATGCGATTTCCGGTCCCACCCCTCCATTTGGATTTCCCGATCAAGGATGGGGAGGCGGCAAACGTCCGGCGATAACGATGACGCATTATGCAGCCGAAACTTTTTGTCAATGGTTGTCTAAAGTAACCGGAAAAAAATACCGTTTGCCGACGGAAGCCGAATGGGAATATGCCGCACGCGGAGGAACGGAAACGCCCTATTTCTTTGAAGGGAATCCGAAAAGCTTTTCCAACATCGGTTTTTGGCGTAAATTTACCAAAGCTTCTACCGATGGGATTTCTTCATATGTGATTTATGCAAACAACAGTAAAAACCGCACGCAAGAACCGGATGCGGTCAAAGCCAATCCATTCGGTTTGAAAAACATGCTGGGAAATGTTTGGGAATATTGCGCAGACAAATATGATCCGGACGCTTATACGAAAGCGGGAAATAACAGTACAAATCCTTTAGTTACGGAAGGCGAAGAATATGTAATTCGCGGAGGAAATTACGCTTCCGATGCCACCGAAGTACGTTGTGCGACACGTGGTTATACCAAACACGATGAATGGTTAAAAACCGATCCGCAACAACCGAAAAGCATCTGGTGGTATTCCGATATTCGGGGGATAGGCTTTCGTATTGTTTGCGAACTGGAAAAATGAAAACTCCGAATTATGATTATTATATAACTATAACATTAAGTTTTAATTTTATAAATATTAAATATTAAGTATTATGGAAAACAAAATGAACAGGAGAACTTTTCTTAAAAATTCGGCGCTTGCAGGAGGCGCTTTGAGTACGGTGGGTGTCGGCGGAAACGCTTTATTAAGTTCATGCAGCAGTGAAACTAAACCAAAAATAGTTCCTTTGAAAGCTCCGGGGACCTATTATATTCCGGAATTGCCCGATATGGCAAAGGACGGTAAAGCGTTGAAAGCCGGTCTTATCGGTTGCGGCGGACGCGGTAAAGGAGCCGTGTATAATTTTCTGGATGCTGCAAACGGCTTAACGGTGACAGCTATCGGAGACACATTCAAAGACAAGGTGGATGATGTTGCCGCTTCTCTCGCGAAGGATAAAAACATCGTGATACCGGAAGACAAACGCTTTATCGGTTTGGACGCTTATCAAAAAGTTATTGACAGCGATGTGGATGTGGTAATTATTGCTACTCCTCCTTATTTTCGCCCGACGCACTTCAAATATGCAACGGATAAGGGAAAACATGCGTTTCTGGAAAAACCGCTTTGTGTGGATGCAGTCGGTTACCGTTCCATCGCAGCCACCGCTAAACAAGCCGCAGCTAAAAATTTGGCCGTAGTGACCGGAAATCAACGGCACCACCAACGCAGTTACGTAGAATCCTACAAAAAAATCATGGAAGGTCTTATCGGCGAAATAACCGGAGGCGTTGTCTATTGGAATCAAAATCAACTATGGTTCAGAACCCGTGAAAAAGAATGGAGCGACTGCGAATGGATGATCCGGGATTGGGTGAATTGGAAATGGTTATCCGGCGATCATATCGTAGAACAGCATGTACATAATATTGATGTATTTACTTGGTTCAGCGGTTTGAAACCGGCAAGCGCGGTCGGATTCGGCTCGCGCGAACGACGGGTTACGGGCGATCAATTCGATTTCTTCAGCGTGGACTTTACGATGGAAAACGGAATTCATCTGCACAGTATGTGCCGGCAAATAGACGGTTGCGATAACAATGTAAGCGAATTTATTCAAGGAACAAAAGGTTCGTGGTCGTCTGTTGATTTTACAATTAAAGACTTAGCAGGGAATGTTATATGGAAATACGATTTTGAAGCGGAAAAGCAATACAAACAATTGGATCCATATACCTTGGAACACGTCAACTGGATCAACCTTATTCGCAGTAATCAACCGATAGATATGGCTTCGCAATTGGCTGTTTCCAACATGGCGGCAATTATGGGACGCGAATCCGCATACACCGGAAATAAGTTCGAATGGGACAGTATGATCGCCGCAACTCAAGATTTCACGCCGGCAGATTTAAATTTGACGGGAAAAATGGATATGAGCGGTTTCGTTGTACCGGTTCCCGGAAAGGGGAAATAATCATTTGGAAATATGAAATTTAATCGAAGAAATTTCTTAAAGATAACGGCATCCGGCGCAGCTATGGCCGCGCTGGGTAGCGTTGCCGCAACTTCTTGTACAGCGCAGACCAATAAAAATGAACCGACAAAAAGTTCCGTTGAATTGAAAATCTCTTTTCAAGAAGGAATCGCTCCGGGCGATAATCTCAATGCCAAACTTGATTTCATGGAAAAGCTGGGCATAGTGGGCTTTGAACCGGGAGGAGGAGGTTTGGCCGGACGGGTTCAAGAAATAAAAGATGCGCTCAAAGGACGGAGTATCAAAGTAAGCGCCGTTTGCGCCGGATTCAAAGGCTTCATTCTTTCTACAGAACAAGCGGTTCGTCAAGAGTTTTTTGATACAATGCGCGAAATCATTGCCGCTGCCGGGGAATTAGAATCAATCGGCGTCATTATGGTACCGGCTTTCAACGGACAGAAACCGGCAATGCCCCACACGCAAGAAACTCGTGATTTTCTCTGCGAACAATTGGCTGCATTGGGAGATTACGCCATCGAACACGGAACAACCGTTATTTTGGAACCCTTGAACCGGGGAGAAGCGTTTTTCTTGCGTCAAGTAGCCGATGCTGCTTCGATTTGTCGCGATATTAATAATCCGGGCGTTCGGTGTATGGGAGACTTATGGCACATGACGCAGGAAGAAACTTCCGATTTCGGCGCATTTATTTCCGCGGAAAATTATTTGCAGCATGTACATATTGCAAGCCGCAAACGTCGCAGTATGCCGGGTGAAGACGGAGACGCCGACGATTACATCGAAGGTTTCAAAGCCTTGAAAACCTTCAATTACGGAAATTACGTCAGCTTTGAATGCGGATGCCAAGGCGACCGCAACGAAGCAGTTCCGGCTGCCGTGCAACTGTTGCGTGACCAATGGACTATTGCTATGGTATGAAACAACTGTTGATACAAAAAACAGATTGGAATAATCTCAAAGCGAAAGAGTTGTCGTTACGGTTAGATAAAGCGAGCGTCCCCTTTCACCGGATTGATACGGTCAATTGGAAAAATTATCCGTATTGTCCGGAAGCATCGTTCCGAATCGCCCATAACGGGGAAGCCGTTTTTCTTAATTATCAAGTAAATGAATCCGACATCAAAGCGGTTTGCGGTCGGGACAACGGAAGAATTTGGGAAGATTCCTGCGTAGAATTTTTTGTTTCATTCGGTGAAGGTTCATATTATAATATTGAATGTAACTGTATAGGTAAAATATTGACCGCTAAAGGCGCCGGCAAAGAAGGACGAATCCGATTGCCGGACGCCTTACTCAAACGTGTGGACCGTTGGTCAAGTTTAGGCGAAGCGCCGATAGAAAATCGTTCGGGCGATTGGGAAGTTTCGTTAATAATCCCCAAAGAAATCTTTTATCCGGAAATAACCCGAACTTTTGACAATATGGAAGCACGGGGTAATTTTTATAAATGCGGCGATTGCTTGCAAACGCCGCATTTTTTATCATGGAACCCGATTCAATCCGAAACTCCCGATTTTCATCGCCCCGAATTTTTCGGAATATTGGCGTTTGAGTGAGAGGTAACCTGTAATAGTTTGGAAAGAACGTAATAGAAAAAGTAAAAATGGTAAATTAAAAAAAACTTTATTTTTTCCTTCAATTGAGTTTCTGATAAATAAGTTTCAAATATTTTCTTTATCTCGGATTTTTTATTTCTATGAGGTAACAATAACGCGCTAATCAAATAATTTCCTTGTTTCTTTTTAATAACCGACGAGTATTTGTAATCAAATAACGCATTAATTCCGTCCAACATTTGAAGTTCTGTCAAGCATTTTTTTATTTTTATCGAAAAATCTGTTTTTGGAAAAGTTTGTGACCAAGCCCCGGAAATTCCAACCCTGTAAACAGCCATTTCATTGTCGAAATAGAATACCTTTCCTTTGTATGATAAATACAATTGCAACGGATAATCTCCAACATGACAATTTATGCAAAAGTCAGGGTATCCGGATTTAATATATTGAGTTCTAAATACCAACGAAGCTGTCGGGCAAAAATAGCCGCCTCCGAATATCAAATCTTCAATGGGTACATACTGATCTTTATTGTATCTCCTGCAATCCTCTATTTTATTTCCTTCAGCATTAATTATTTCTGCACTATGAAAACACATCGAAACATCCTCATTTGCTTCCAAAAAATCCACTTGTTTCTGTAATTTATTCGGGTCTATCCAATAGTCGTCGCCTTCACAGAGTGCTATGTATTTGCCTTGAGCTCGAGGCAAATTAAATCTTACCGTTATTCCACCAACACCTTTCGAATATTGATTTTCAGTCTGATAAATCGGCTTAATTATATCCGGATATTTTGCCTCATATTCTCTGATAATAGCTGCGGTTTCATCAATAGAAGCATCATCGTGAATTAAAACTTCAAAAAGGAAATCGGTTTTTTGCATCATAAAACCATCCAAGCATTGACGAATGTAAGGAGCATGATTATATGTAATGCAAGATATCGAAACTAAAATATCATTTTTATTCATAATCATTAAAACCCTTTCCAATAATCAACAAAATCGTTTTTATAATAAAAATAATCATTTTGTAATTCTGTATTTAGCTTATGAATTTTTTTTTTGAATGTTATCAACTTTCTTTTTTAATAAAACCCAACTCTTAGCTTGTGGACAATAAATAGATGCTGTATAACTCCATTGATCCATTAAGATTTCCATACTATGATTTGTATGGAAAGCACAATGAACAAGGGGCCTTAAATAAAACCAATTAGAATCTTTTGGTATTCTTTCACAAACAACAGTATGTATAATTAAAATCCCATTATTATCAACTAATTGATTCAATTGTTCTAAATCATTTCTGTTTCTTATATACTCAAACATAGCCGAATTAAAAACAACTTTATATTTTTTCGTCTCGTAGTCCTCTTTTGAAATATAATCAATATTACAATCTTTAATATATGGGTCAAATATCAATAATTTTAACCCAAAATATTTGCTTAAAGTTCCATATCCTCCTACAAAATCAAGCATTTCCGCTGAATCAATAAATAATCCACCTTTCCTATTTCTCTCATAAAAGAGACAAAAGGTTCTTCTAAATATTCTTTTGAAAAATAATACTCCATTTCTGAATTACAAATTAAACATTCCATTTTTTTGATTTTAATATAAACAATGGCCTATTCAAAAATTCACCTAAAGAATCATCTCGTATCATATTTTTGTCATCCATGTCTTCATATTCTATTTTATCGGAAACCTTTACCGGAATACCTATTTTTTCAATATTCCAATGAGATGAAATCCCTTCTTTGATAAAATTTATCATTTCCTCTTTTGTCCCATTTTCAAAAAGTAATTTGTTTCTATCGCCTTTCCAGCAAAAACCCAATTGAAATACAAGCATTTCTGTTTTATCGGCTAAGCTGTTCAACTGCTTAATTATTTCACTTTTTGCATTTTGTATTGAAAGCTGCATACTGCCGTAATCGTCGCCCACATGATGAAGTACATTTAACAATAAAACGATATCGAAATACCCCTCTATTGAATGACCGGTAAACGAGAAATAATCATTGATAACGTTTATTTTTTTGTTCAATTCCAATACATTAACTGCAAGTTGCACAAAATCGGAATGCACTTTGTTCCCTTCGTAATACAAGACATGTTTTGCACCTGCATCTATCATTTCAAACGAAAAAAATCCTGTATTTCCGCCTATGTCCAAAAGATTTTTTCCTTTTACGTCAATATTTTTTAGCATATAGTTCAAACGTTCACGTTCATATCGAGTACGTACAGCTATTTCATTTTCGCCCAGCAGGGCCGCCAAACAGCTTGGCATAATTTGATAATTTGAATGTTTGCTATTTTTCGCATATAATGCTATCAGTTTGTCTTTCTCTGTCATTTGTATCTCATTTTTAAATAATTGCATAGTATCATTACGTTCGTAAATGTCATAATTTTTCCATTCTCTTAAATTTTCCTCATTTATTTTATATTGCGAAGAGTGGTAAACGATAGATAAATTCTTATTTCTAACTTCTTCTATTCCACCCAACCATAAATATTTGGAAAAAGCAGGCGAGGAAAAATCAGGCGGTTGATTAATAAATTCGTAATCGTACAAAAACGCTTCGAAAAAATTCATTTGAGCATCAACAAAGAGCTGTGATGGTCCCCAAAAGCGAGGATTGGCTTCAATCATAAAAAATTCACCTGCTTTTTCTTTAATTTCAATCATTATTAATCCCCTAAACTTTAATGCACAAAGCATTTGCTCATATTTATCGGAAACAGATTCTAAATGTACTGAAGAGGAAATCGCAGCTACAATAGACTTTCCATTGGGTTGTTGCGCAATATTTTCCTGTGAATATTTGTAAATATTTCGATTTTTGTCCACATAATAAAGCAAATAAAAGCTTCTTCCAAAAATATATTGTTGATAAAAAAAGTCCCGCGAATCAAAATGTTCTAAAAAGGATTTTTTTTCTTCTTCGGAATAAATCAGTTGAGGATAGAATGCTTTTCCGTCTTTATTGAAATAAAAATAGGGTTTAGCAACAAATGGAAGATTAATTTTATCAACTGTTTTTTCTTCATGCGGAACACAAATAGAATATTCTTTACATAATTTTCCAAAAGAATATTTGTCGGAAATCTGTTCATACAGCGCTTTTTTTACAAGCGGAATAATTATACCTTTTTCTTCAAATAAATTTCTATGCTGCAGTAAAAAACGGTTTAAAGCCTCTGTAGAAGGTACTATAAAAAGATTTTCGTACCGTGTTCTTTCTTTTACTGCTGCAAGTGCATCAAGTAAATCATTTGTATCCAATTGTATCTGTTTTCGTATAGCATACACTTTGTTTTTGTATGCAGTACTAAATATAGTATCTTTTTCGGATGCGGCAATTATCGCATACTCAATATTGTTTTTTTCTAAAGTTCGGAGAAACGCAATTACTGCCCGCTGATTGAAACCTGAAAATATTACTATTTTACTTTGCATAAACCAATCTTTATTATTTCAACTATCCTTTCCACATCTTCTGTTTTCAAATCCGCATATATCGGTAAACAAATCACGCTGTCCGCTATTTTTGTTGCTACCGGCAAATTTTCCGGTTTTGCCGATTCCAAGCCTCTGTAGGTTGAAAACGTACTGATTAAAGGATAAAAATATCGTCGGCCGAGAATATTATTTTCTTTCATTTTGAAATACAACTCATCACGGGTCATCCCGTATTGTTCGGAATCTACAAAAATCGGAAAATAAGAATAATTGTGCCTGATGCCGGGTATATCTTCCAAATAAGTGAAGCCGGGCACATCCTTTAACGCGTCTTTGTACCGTAGAGCTATTTTACGACGCGCTTCAATGGCATCATCAACCATTTTTAGCGTCAACACCCCATAAGCCGCACGGATTTCATCCATTTTAGCATTGATGCCGGGAGCTACCACCGTTGTTTCTCCTGCAAAACCGAAATTTTTCAAATAATCAATTCGCTTTTTCGTTTGTTCGTCATGGCATACTAACGCTCCCCCTTCAAAGGTGTTATACACTTTGGTCGCATGAAAACTCAAAGTGGACATATCGCCTGCTTCCAAAATAGATTTCCCGTTGACCGTTACTCCAAAGGCATGTGCGGCATCGTAAATTACTTTTAACCCGTATTTGTCGGCAATTTCTTGGATACTTTTTATATCGCACGGATAACCGTAAACATGCACCGGCATAATGGCTGTTGTTTTTGGCGTGATGACTGCCTCTATTTTAGTCGGATCAATATTGCAGGTTGTTGGTTCAATGTCCACAAAAACCGGTTTAATTCCATTCCACCAAAGCGAATGAGTAGTCGCTACAAAGCTATAGGGTGTTGTTATCACTTCGCCGGTTATGCGCAATGCTTGTAAAGCGGTTATCAATGGTAAAGTTCCATTGGTAAACAAACTGATATACGACACTTTCAGATATTCGCACAAGGTTTTTTCCAATTCCTGATGATAATGTCCGTTATTAGTCAGCCATTTTCTTTCCCAAATATCTTGAAGGTAGGGTATAAAATCCTCCAATGAAGGAAGTAACGGAGAAGTTACCGTAATTATTTTCGCTTGGTCCATAATTTGAATTTATCTTTTTGCGTATCTAATAAACTTTTAATCTCTTGTAATTCCTTTGATTGGGTTAAACGAGCAATACAATAATACCAGATTGCCCCCGACGTAATTCCTATAATCAAAGCAAATATATGAATATGAATCAGCTGTGTGATTCCCCATACAAGGATTCCCATAGAAAAAGAATTACCTAAAATGGGCAGCAAATCTTTCATCTGTTTCAAATAACCAACCTGTATTAACTTTCCCGTATAATACGTATTAATAAAAAGCGCTATTAACGAACTGACTACCATGCCCCAACACATTGCTACAACGCCTAAAGGAATTGTAATGCATAAAATAGAGACTCCTATTGCTTTTTTTATAATTTCAAGCCGGAGAAACAAATCGGAACTTCCTTTTACCTGCAACAAATTAAGATTAATGGCATGTATCGGATACCACATTTGCGATAGACATAATATTTGTAAAAGCATAACCGCACCGATCCATTTATCCGTTAATAACAATTGAATTAACGGGTCTGCTACGGCAAATAAACCTATCATTAACGGAAATATAATAAATGCTGAAAGTCGTAAAAATTTCCGATAGGCTTCTTTTAATTTTTCATCATTATCCTGTAAACTGCTCAATATCGGAAATGTCACCCGTTGTAATATGCCTGTTATATTAGAAGAAGGAAATTGTGTATAATTATCGGCACGAGTGTAATACCCTAAATCAACTTTAGAAAATTTTTTCCCGATAACAATCGTATATATATTTTTATAAGTAGTATCTATTAAACCTGACATCAGCAGCTTGGAGCCATAAGAAAACATTTCTTTAAAAGAGGACACGGAAAATATTTTTTGAGGTACCCAGCGGGAATAGATCCATAATGCAATCATATCTATGCAACCTGCCGTAACCGACTGAACAGCCAAAGCCCAAACCCCAAATCCTCGATAGGCCATTCCTATACCGATTATTCCGGAAACGATAACCGACAGTAATGAAGCTTTGGTTTGCGTTTTGAAATCAACATTTATAGTAAACTTGGCTCGTTGTACAATAGTTAAAGAACCGATAAAAACATTTACGGCAACAACTTTAGTCAGACTTTCCAAAATCGGAGCATTATAAAATGCAGCAATATAAGGTGACGTGAAAAATAATATGAAATAAAAAACCAATCCTACCACAATGTTGAAATAGAACACGGTGGAAAAATCCGTTTCCGTTCGGTTTTGTTTTCGAATTAAGGCATTGGAAAATCCGCTATCAATAAACGACTGTGAAACAGCCAAAAAAATAGCCAGCATCCCGATTAATCCGTAATCGGCAGGAAGTAACAATCGAGCCATTATTATTCCTAACACAAATTGAACTCCCTGAACGGAAAAACGCTCTATACTACTCCAGAATATTCCGGATACAGCTTTTTGTTTTAAACTCATATGATTTATAATGAAGTCTCTGAAGACTTTTATACAATTTCCGAGATAATGCACAGCTTCATGACCCCGGTTATAAGCCACAAACAAATAAAAAACATTCGACCGATTTTTCTTAAACAGAAAATTCACCCGAATGCTATATATGTTTTACATCTCTTCTTATTTCCGTAAATACAACGATATACAAATTCATCCCCGGATTTTTGGCATAACTTTCCGCAATGAACGGTTTTTTTAATTTATCATATATCCGGTTTCCGAGAGATATATTCACCCTTATCATTTTTACAATTCGGCACTCTACAATTCGGCGCAAAATTATAAAAGTTTTTCCACTTTGCAAAAAAAAATCAAGAAAGGGTACGTTCCGCTCGATTCTCACCTTTATTTATATAGGTAACACACGGACACTCGGTTCGGTTCTGAAAAAGTTCGCAGAAACGACTTTTTTATAATTTTAATTTAAGTTTTATTAACTATTCGGATTGGTCAAATACAGCATCTTGACAAACTGTATATAAGCAACTTGCAGCCTTTCATCTGCATTCATCGGAACTTTTCCAAGCCCTCATGTAAACTTTTTCGTCACGCTCGTAAATTTTATTGGCGGTCGCCAAGGTTAAGACCTGATATCTTTATTTTCTTTTCCGAGACATCTTGGACATATTGTTCTGCACCGGTTACATTTAAAATAAAAATTTTCATTTCCGTATCCTTGAAAAGCATAATTAAAACACGTCAATTGATCCATTTCTATTGTGTCTTTTTTCAAAGCATTTACAGGACAAGACTCTATACATAAATAACAATTTTGGGGACATTTTTTTGTGATTATTTCATCGGGTTCAAGTTCTTTATTGATTAAAGCAGCCGATAACCAAACCATGTTTCCATAATTCGGAGTAATTAACAATGAATTTTTTCCTATATAGCCGAGACCGGCCAATACTGCCGCATGCTTTACCGATAGGATATTACGAAACCGATTTGTTTTTTCGTCATACATGGTGGGGTTCACGGTTCCGACAGGCGCTGCAATAATTTTATGATTTTCCATACGATTACAGAAATTTACCGCCATTATATCCAATATATCGGAGAGCATATTTCTTACAATTGTATAGGGAACCGTATTTCTGCAATCCAATGTCCCTTTGAGAAATTTTTTACCGAATACAACAACAGATTTACATGAAGGTAATGTATCCGTGGGGCTGAAACCTTCGGGAGATTCCCGGAATCGTTCAACGGACGCTACGCCGCAAAAATCAGCTCCTAATTCATAGAGAATTTGTTTTACTTTATTTGAATCTATTTTATTTTCCATATTCATAGTGTCCTTGTCGGACGGGTGCCCTTTACCGTTTCCCCATTACGGCTGCAACGGCAAGCAACACGCCCAATACGATGCTTAACAAAGCGGCAAATAATACTTGTATATCTGCCGGAAGCAAGAATGTAACGGTGTGAGCGGGAATCCAGAAAAAAGGAATGGTTTTCTTGAAAACAAAATTCCATTGAACATCCCAATTCAAAGAAGCCAGCAGTTTGCCGAAAGGAAGCGGCGTTACTAACGAGGATAACTTTCCTCCATTGTTAACGATGTGGGTATCCGTAACTTTGTGAATTGTCATAAATACCGGTGCAAAAGAAGTATTCATCAACAGGCTGATTCCAAAAGCGCCCAAAAGTTTTTGAACGGAAAAGCCGCCTTTCATGGCATCTACCACACCGTCCACTCCCAAATATTGCACAATAGCGGGCGAACCGGCGGCAAAAACTTTCATGGCAATGGCAATCCATACGCCCAACAACCCCCAAATGATGCCACGCGGCAAAATACCGAATCCGACGGTGGAATATTGTCCGGTTTTAATTCGTAATCCGAGCATTTCTCCGACTGTAGCCAACACGCCGAATTTCAAAAAAGCCATTATGAAAGCATGATCCGCATTAAAACGCTTGTATCCGGCATACAATTCCGGAATAAAAATAAACGGGAGAAAAATAACTAAAATAAATAGAAGAAAGAAGAGGTCGTTTTTTTTCATAAATTCATTAAATCATTTTCGGTTATACATTTCAAATTTTGTTTTCGAATGACCTCCAAGGCACTTTCGCGATTATTGGTCCGCAAAATCAATACCGATTTTTCTTTGGACGAAAAGCAGTACATGTATTCGATACTAAGTCCCGCTTTCGTAAAATGCGATAAAATGTCGGCAAAACCATCGGCTGCCGGTTGAGCGGCGATAGCCAGCACTTCCGTCAGATTAACGCTCACATTGTTATCTTTCAACAATTGGTGCGCTTTTTGAGCATCGCTGACAATCATCCGCAGAATACCGAACTCGGTCGTATCCGCCACGGTAGCAGCAATAATACGTATATTTTCTTTACTCAAAAGAGTCAATAACTCATTTAATTTTCCGTATTTATTTTCCAAAAAAATAGAAATCTGATTAACCGTCATAATTCATAATTTATAATTCATAATTATTCTCAACTATTGACTCTCAAATCTACCACTCGCACCACTTTTCCTTCTTGAACGGGCAAAGAACCTTTACTTACCAATTTCAAACGGGGCGTAATCAATAATTCATCTTTCAAATGGCGCGTAATTGTTCTTGTTAAATTCTGCAACCGGCTGTAATCGTCGGTTGAAAAGTCGCCCAATTCCACTTCAATCAACATTTCATCGTTGTTATCAATTGTTCCCATGGTAATTAAGTAATTACTTCCCAATTCCTTAAACTGCATTAATATTTCTTCCACTTGGATAGGAAAAATATTCACGCCTTTCAAAATAATCATGTCGTCGCTACGCCCTTTGAAACGAGCGATACGCTTATGCGTTCGACCGCATTTGCATTCGCCGGGAAGAATACAAGTCAAGTCGCGCGTGCGGTAGCGAATCAACGGCATCGCTTCGCGATTGATGGTCGTCAATACCAATTCGCCGACTTCACCGTCCGGAACGGGTTCTAAGGTTACCGGATCAATGATTTCCACAATCGTATAATCTTCCCAGATGTGCAAGCCGTTCTGTTCCTTACATTCAAAAGCGACTCCCGGTCCGTTCATTTCCGACATTCCGAAACAGTTATAAGCCTTGATTCCAAGCATGCGTTCGATTCGTTGCCGTTGTTCCTCCGAATGCGGTTCGGCGCCGATACAAAAAGTATGCAATTTGGTGTCTCTTTGCGGATCAATTCCTTCGGCAAGCATTACTTCAGCCAGACGAATGGCATAACTTGGAATAATATGCAAGCAGGTGGTTCCGAAATCCGTTATGAATTTAATCTGTCGTTTCGAATTACCGGCAGCCGACGGAACGGTTAAGCAACCCAATTTTTCGGCGCCGTACTGAAATCCCAGTCCGCCGGTAAACATGCCGTAACCCGACGTGTTTTGAAAAATATCCGTATCGCGTATGCCGACCATATACATGCAACGCGCCACTTGATTCGCCCATTCATCCAGATCCTTCGCGGAATGCAGCACTACGGTCGGATTTCCGGTCGTACCGCTGGAAGAATGTAATCGGACGCAGTCTTTCAACGGAATGGCTGCCATACCGAAAGGATAATAATTACGCAAATCGTCTTTTGTTGTAAAAGGTAATTTTTTCAAATCCTCTAACGATTGGATTTTATCTGCCGAAATGTTGTATTCGGCAAAGACCTTTTGGTAAAAAGAAGATTTCTCCGCCCTTTCCATGGTTTGCCAAAGACGGGTTAATTGTAGCTTTTCCAAGTCTTTTCGACTGATTGTTTCAAGTTCTTTCTGCCAATATTCTATCATAATTGGTATTTTCATTAAATAAAGTATGCAAATGTACGGAATTTTTTGATAAAACAAATCATACGGAATATATTCGTATCTTTTTTTATTATCGGGAAAAACATTTGTTTCATTGAAATGAAAACAGTATTTTTGTATCAGATTTTTAATAAGATTACATAATGCAGGCATATAAATTTATTACTCAAGTATCAGAAAAAGGCATTATCTCATTACCGTATGAACCTGAGTTGTTTAATACTGAGGTGGAGATAATTATTTTTCCTAAGTCCAAAGAAAAAGGAAAGAAAGAAAAAGAAAAAAAATATACTGCGAAGGATTTTCTAAGAGATTGGACAGGAATATTGAAAGACATGTCTGAAGAAGAGTTGGAAAACGCTAAACATGAATATCTGAAGGAAAAATACAAATGATAAAAGCCTTTTTAGATACAAATGTAGTATTGAATATAGCCTTGGCACGTCCTTTGTTCTATGAAGAAGCCTCCGAAGTGTTTCTTAAAATAAACGAAAATAAAATGCGCGGATATATTTCGGCAACATCTGTTACAGATATTTTCTATGTGCTTTATAAAGCAAAAACAGACGCTTCCGGTTATCTGAAAAAACTCCTAAAAATAGTTGATGTCCTTGAAGTAGATAAACATACAATTATTACCGCATTATATTCCGGGTGGACCGATTTTGAAGATGCTGTTCAGTTGCAGGTTGCAATAGAAAACGAAATGGATGTTATTATAACAAGAAATACAAAAGATTTCCAAAAAACAAAGAAAATCAGAGTATTAACTCCAAAAGAATTTATTGCTTCTGGAGAGTAACTTCTTCCTTATATTAATTTATCCGTTCTTTTTCAATTTGTAATGCAAATATCTTAAACTTTGTGTAAAATAAACAAATCAAATTCCCAAGGCGCTTTTTTACAGGCGCTTTCTTGTTTTTTGTACGCAAGAAACAGCAACTTTGTTATATCAATACCGATTTAATATAAGTCTCTTAATGGCGGTTTAAGGCAAATCCCGACGCGTACCATGGAGGAGTACCGATTGTAATTCAATAAACTCTCGCCGTATCCTTGCGTCCATTGCAGAAATAAATATTCAAGCGCTCTTCTATGCGGCCTTAAACTGAGTTCCAATTGTGTGTTCACACCTTTTGAACAGGGATTAATGACCAAAGAGATACCCGATCTGTTGTTATAACTTCTGAAATTTGAAACAATCTGTCCGTAGCCTCTGTATTTAAATAAATCGGAATTGTCGCCGCTCACTAATCCGTACCATACTTTGGCTTGAAACGACAAATAAGCATTGTGGAAGTATGCGCCGGATAATGTCATGAAATTCCAACTGCGGTTATCAGCTCCGTCTTTTCCGTTCGATTCATGCTCGACAGAAAAAAGCACTACTCCTTTAAATCTATAGTTTTGAATTATAGGGGTCATTAAAAGGAGACCCGGATTATAGTTGATGTCGGTAAACGGGCTTGATGTATAGTAAATATCCCAAAATGCTTTTTGAGTAAAAGTCAACATTAATTGAGTATAATGAGGCATAGAAGTGCTCACTAATCTTTGCCTTATACTGATTTGAAATTTGGCGTCGGCGCTTTGATTGGTTATTCGTTTATTTACAGGTATTCCAGAAATAAAATAATTGTCTTTATACATTCCGAAATTAGGCTGTCTCTCAAGATATCTCAAGATTATATCATTGTTCAGTTCCGGATAATCGGGCTTCCTGTAATCAACTTTAGAGTTGCCCCGTTGATTTTTCTCCATATCTTCCACCTCTGTATCTGTGACTTGAGCGGTTAATCCGGAAATAAGACTTAAAAACAATATAAAAAAAAGAGTTGTCTTCATAAAAATTTGCATATTTGTGTTTGTATTTATGTTTATGTTTATAAAATTATATCAACTGTTATCTGTTTAAAATAGTATAAGTCAATTTAACCCGATTTTCCAGGGAGGAAGACATGACATCGGGTAAATAATCATAATGCGAATTACGTAAGAAGAATCGCTGTTCGGCGCTAAGCCTCAATTTGTTTGACACTTGATAACCGATACCTACGTTTATCAGGCTTAGCAAGGCGTTGCCTTTATTCCCTTGTACATTAGCATAGTGATAATTGGCGTCTTCGGGAAAACCGTTGATTTCCGCCGAGGCGGAACCGTATCCTTTCGTGGTAAAAATTTGATAATGCTTAATGCCCCATGCGGTTTTCCAACGTTTCCCGATATTAAGTATTCCGTATAATTTCACACTGTATCCGTTTCCCATATTATAATCACGATTATCCAACTTAAAATAATCCGATTCGGAGGAACCGAGCAATATTAAATTAGCATACGCGGTTCCGATGAAACGCGGCAATCCGTTCTCGCTTCTTCGGTGCATATAAAGCAATCCTCCTCCGAAAGCGGCCGTTTCGGCAAATTCGTAAGGTCGTTTACCCCCCGAAACTATGGGGTCTGCGTCATAAAAGTTGAAATGTTGGAACACGCCGGCCAACCAATGATTTGCATTCT
>JGI24699J35502_11133894_pt1 | contig 18453 bp, 11 predicted proteins | sample TergutMp193P4_FD_35502 | JGI IMG/M metagenome (IMG submission 35502) | reverse complement strand
TGGGCTGTCGAAAAAATGTCGAAATCAATGTACAACGTGGTTAATCCCGATGATATGGTAGAAAAATACGGCGCAGATACTTTGCGCTTGTACGAAATGTTTTTAGGCCCTTTGGAACAATCCAAACCTTGGGATACCAACGGCATTGACGGCGTTTCACGTTTCTTGCGTAAACTGTGGAACCTGTTCTTCCAAGGCGATGTATTTACGGTGTCGGACGAACAGCCTACCGCCGACGAACTGAAATCGCTCCATAAATTAATCAAGAAAATCGGTTGGGATATCGAAAACTTTTCGTTCAACACTTCGGTAGCCGCTTTTATGATTTGCGTAAATGAATTGACGGCTTTGAAATGCAACAAGCGCGCCATATTAAGCGATTTGATTATCGTATTGGCTCCTTTTGCTCCTTTCATCACCGAAGAATTATGGCGCCGCTTAGGCAATCGGACGACTGTCTGCGACGCCCGTTTTCCCGATTACAACGAGGAGTATCTGAAAGAAAACACGGTAAAATATACGGTATCTTTTAATGGTAAAGCTCGTTTTACCCTTGATTTTGCAGCCGATACCTCTTCAACTGAAGTGGAACAAGCGGTGTTGGCAAACGAAAATTCCAAGAAATGGATGGAAGGGAAAATACCGAAGAAAGTAATCGTTGTCCCGAATAAAATCGTAAATATTGTACTTTAATTATAAATTATAAATTATGAATTATGAATTATGAATTATGAATTATGAAAAAATAATTTTCAACCCCAAAAAACAATTAACCATGGCCGAACATAATATATTAGGAAAAGACGGCGAAGCAGCCGCCGTTACTTATCTGAAAGAAAAAGGATATCGTATTTTGCATACGAATTGGCGTAAAGGAAGTTACGAATTGGATATTGTAGCGCAAACGGATGATGAGTTAGTGATTATTGAAGTAAAAACCCGTTCGGGAGGAAGTATTACGAATCCGGAAGATGCAATCACCAATCAAAAAATTAAACATATTATCGCCGCTACCGACTGCTATATCAAGTATTTTGATATTGATTTACCGGCGCGGTTCGACATTATTTCTATAGTGGGAAATCCTCCGAATTGTGAAATCGAACACATAGAAGATGCTTTTTATCCTCCCGTAACAGTCAGACGATGGTAAATTTCGGATTATCGGGAAAGAGGGTTGGAAATGAAAATTCATTCAATTTTCCTCAGCCAAACAAAATGATGGCCGTCAAATAATCGCTCAATCGCTTGCGAAGAATTTTCAAACTTTGAGTGATACGATATTCAACCGTTTTTACGGAAATTCCCAACTCTCCGGCTATTTTACGATTGGTTTTGCTTGTAAAACGGCTGCGATCAAACACTTCCCGATAACTCTCCGGGAGTTCGGCTATTGCTTCTTGTATCCGTTCCATCAAGTCATTGGCTAAATAAAAATCCGGGTTTTCAAATTTCTCTCTAAATTCTTCATACCAACGTGAATGCTTTCTTTGGCGACTGATTTCTTTTTCAATAACATTCAAGCATCGGTTGCGAACAACGATAAATAAATACGACTTCAAAGAATTAACATGCGCAAGAATTTCACGCTGCTCCCAAAGTATAATCATGATTTCTTGAACCAAATCTTCAGAATCTTCGTCCGATAAATAAAAAGAAGCATATTCGCACAACGGAGAATAGTACAAATGAAAGAGTTCTTTGTAGGCATCCTCCGATCCCCGGGAAAGTTGTTCGAGAAGATTACGCTCATCCATGTTATATACTCATTTTTAATCGCGTACTATATACAATACTCTATGCACAACCGATATGTCTTAAAAAACCATCTGCTTGAAATGATTTTTTTGATAATTCGGATAATTCTGATTTAAGATTCTTTCGCAAATGTAAGAAACCAATTCGAATTTAACAAATTATTATTGTTCTCTCAACAAAATTTTGTATCCTTGCAAATCCAACGTTATGGCTCATACCTCTTTAGCTTTATGATCGCAAAAAAATTACCGCATTCGGATGCGCGTTTGAATAATAATATTTTAACAATTTTAAATACTAAATTACGATTTTCTGCGTTATAATTACAAAGGATTACAGAATCAAAAATTTATATACCCCAATAGCATATCCGGATAATAGGATGGGATGGCGAGCGGTAACTGAAATTAATTTGAAAATAAACGGTGGTTTTTTACCGATATTTATATTTTTTTTACATTTGTTTGTGTTATTTTAAAAAAATAGTTTATCTTTGCGGTTAATTTATCTTTATGATTTGATTATTATAAGTAAACATACTCGAGATGACATTGCAATATTGAAATTATTGTCGGTTTTAAACCACCGTTTATTTTGATAATAAATTCATAAATAAGTGAGAATTAAGGATATATGTTTAACTTGCTAAATTTTATGCCTATGTGAAACAATTTAAATGGTAATCTGAAATAATACCTATGGTAAAACAAAATTTATTCACAAACAAAAATCGAACCCGGAGATAGCGGGAGGACATGTTATCTGTTCCGGCTTCGAAAATCCAAAAGAGCAATCAATAGGAGACGCTCAAAAATCTGATTCACTAATTCAATATTTATTAACAAAGTACAAATTAAAAAAGTATGAGAAAATCATTTTATCTACCAATTTTGACGAGATCGAAAGGTCTTGCCGGGGTAAAAAAAGTGCCGCTATTTATGAAAATCACATTTTTTCTGTTATTTTTCGGAATAATTTTTGCCGGTTCTTCATACGCTACGGAAACAACCGAGACAATGAACCCGGCTCAGGACAAAACAATCACCGGTACGGTTACGGATGAATCCGGAGACCCGTTAATCGGAGTCAGTGTCGTGGAAGTCGGAACTTCTAACGGAACGGCAACCGACGTTAACGGGCGTTACAGTCTCAGGGTATCGCAAACCGGCAGCTTACGGTTCATCTATTTAAGCTATGTAACACAAGAACAAAAGATTGATTCAAGGAATGTAATCAATGTAATTCTGAAAGAAGAAAGTCAGAAACTGGACGAAGTCGTAGTAGTCGGTTACGGAGTTCAACGCAAGTCGGATGTAACCGGATCCATCAGTGTAGCTTCGGGTGCAGATATATTGGCCACTCCGTCTTTCAATGCCTTAGAGGGACTTCGCGGTAAGGCCGCCGGAGTAAATATATTTGTTAATACCGGTAATCCCTTGGGAGTAGATGAAACCGGCCCGCGCGTCATTATTCGCGGTATCAATTCCATTTCCACCAATACAGATCCGCTCTATGTAGTGGACGGAGTGCAAATGAATGAACTCCAATACATTAATCCCAATAATATAGAACGGATGGAAGTATTAAAAGATGCCTCCGCTACTGCAATTTACGGAGCTCGCGGCGCCAATGGCGTTATCTTGATAACTACCAAAAGAGGACAGGAAGGAGAAGGGGTTACCGTTTCGTATGACGGCTGGATAAAAGTGCGCACATTAGCGAAAAAAGTTGATCTGTTGAATGCCTCGGAATTTATGCAAGTGGAAGAAACCGGTTTTTCCAACATAGGAAAATATGACCCGAACAGTCCTTATATCGGATTAAAACCCAATCGTTCGGATCCGATGTTGTTTGACGGCAACGGGAATCCGTTGTATGATACCGACTGGCAGGACGAAGCAACACGCACGTCGTTTTCTCAGAATCATCAACTCAGTATCCAACAAAAAAATAAAATATCTTCTGTCGGGGCATTTTTCAATTACAGCGATGAAGAAGGAATTATGTTGAACAACTATGCCAAACGATTGAATGCCAAAATGGTTTACGACGCTAATGCAAAAAAATGGTTAACGACAAATATGAATATAGAAATCAACCATATGTGGGGTAACGGTATTGACGATTCCGGAGGCGGACAGGTTGCTCGCCGAACGATTTGGGAAATGCCGCCGATTTTGCCGGTTAAGTTCCCGGACGGCACTTGGGCTAATTCTCAATTTACCGGAAACCTGCTGAATTACGGTTTGGAAGCTATGGCTAACCCGGTACATGAGTTAACTACCCGTAAGCGGAATCGTTTCCGTTCCAAAATATTCGGAAATTTAGCGCTGATTTTCCACTTGGCAGAGGGTCTGGATTTACGTACACAAGCCGGGATAGACGCGAATATTCGCAGTAACAAAAATTACGATCCGAACGATTTGATTAATATTTCAGCACCGAACGGCCGGGCCAGCCAATATAAAGGCGAACGGATGTATTGGCAGGAAGAAACTTATTTAAGCTATAATCGCCTGTTTAACAACATCCACCGAATCAACGCCACTTTGGGTATGAGTTGGTCGCAATATACCGAATCGTGGGATAATACGAACGATATTACCGGATTCAGCACAAATTTCTTTGGTTATGATAACTTAGGCGCAGGCACTACCCCTTCGGCGCCGACTTCCGGTTGGAGTCGGTGGGCGATGAACTCTTACTTCGGACGGGTCAGTTACGGATTGAAAGACCGGTATTTACTGACAGCGACTTTACGTGTTGACGGTTCTTCCCGGTTCGGTAAAAACAATCAATACGGAACATTTCCATCAGCCGGATTGGGTTGGATATTAAGCAATGAGCCTTTTATGAAAGGAAAGGCTACTTGGATAGATAATTTGAAGTTGCATACCAGTTACGGGCGTACCGGTAATTCGGAAATTGATCCCTATACTTCCTTGGCAACCCTATCGTCAGGTACAATACTCCTTAACGGAACTCGGGTACCGGCCAATCAGTTGTCTCAAATGCCGAATCCCAACTTGAAGTGGGAAAAAACCGACCAGTTTGATATCGGGATTAATCTGAATTTATTTAAAAATCGGTTGAACGTTGATTTCGATTATTACTATAAAAAGACTTCGGATTTATTATTGAGTCGTCCGCTTCCTTTTACGACCGGATTTTCAAGCGTAATGGATAATATCGGACGCGTGGATAATCAAGGAATTGATTTGCTTGTCAACACGCTTAATGTAAAATCGAAAACGTTCAGTTGGGAAAGCACGATCAATTTGAATTACAATAAAAACGAAATTAAAAAACTGGGTGAAAACAATGAAGATATTATTACCGATCCCGGTTTTGTCGGAGGCAATGTAATTCTGAGAGTAGGAGAACCTTTAGGCAGTTTTTACGGTTACCGCAGATTGGGAACTTGGGGTACCGATGAAGCGGCCGAAGCGGCTAAAGTCGGCGCTATCCCGGGAGAAGCCAGACGTTCCGACGATCGTGAAATTATCGGTAACGGACTTCCCAAAGTAACCGGAAGTTTTATTAATAAGTTCTATTATAAGAATTTCGATTTGACTGTGGACTTGCAGTTTGTCGCGGGAGTGGATAGTTGGCAATTGTTTTTACATTCCACGGAAGACCGCACGGGGATTGCCAATTCGCTGAAAAGCGCTTTGACCGAGGCATGGACTCCGGAGAATCAACATACTATGGTGCAACAAATCCGGCAACAAAATTACTCGGGACAAAACACTAATGCAGATTCGCATTGGGTAGCCGACGGATCTTATTTGCGAGGTAACTTAATCCAATTGGGTTACACCATAGATCATAAACTGTTGACAAAATGGAATCTGAAAAGGCTTCATGTGAATTTGAGCGTAAGCAATGTATTCTTGATTCATTCGAAAGATTTTAAGGGATATGATCCGGAAGGGACTTCCAGTACGGCTCGTTTTGGACAGAATATTTTCTTCTTTGAATATCCTCGAAGCCGGGATTATTCCTTGGGATTAAATCTCAGTTTCTGATTTGCTAATTTTAACATAGAAAAAGAATATAAATATGAAAAAGATATTATTTTTAATCGGAATAATAAGTATATGGGGATTTAACTCCTGTAGCGATTTCTTAGAGGAGAATCCGAGGAGCCAACAGGCTACTAAGTCTAATTTCAGTTCGGCAGCCGACGGTTATGCAGCGGTAAATATCCTGTATCACAGCGATCATGGATTTCCTAATTTGTTCAATGCTGGGAGCGCTTATGTCGGTCCAAACATCATGTATGGCGGATACTTATCGGGATTATTTGACAATCAATACAAAGGACAAGAAATTTTTGTTCAGTACTGCCAGAATCTGCAAGTAGATGCCAATGTGAGTAACAGTCAGTTGCAGGGTATATGGGAACCCATCTACCGAGCCATTGTCCGGGAAGCTAATTATGCCATCAAATATCTGCCCGATTGTCCCGGTTTAAGTGACGCCGAAAAGAATCAACTGATTGCGGAAGCTAAATTTTTCCGTGCATTGAGTTATTTCTATCTGGTAAAGATGTTCGGACCTGTACCTCTGATCGAAGAACCTTACGAATCATTGGATAATCTGTATGTGCCTCGTTCGACTGAAGTTCACATTTACGAATTTATTGTAAAAGATTTGGAAGATGCGCTTGCAAACGGTGGTTTGAAAGATTCGCCGATGCCGAAAAACGGATTTCGAATTTCCAAAGGCAGCGTTTCCGCGTTGCTGGCGGATGTCTATCTCAATATGGCCGGTTATCCGGTGAATGATGCTTCCAAGTATGCCGAAGCCGCTCGGGTAGCTAGAACACTGATTAACAATCCGAATTACCAACTGATTCAAAATTTGGATAAAGGCGATAACAGCGCTTATAATATTCTGCGTACTTCAGATTCGGAAGACGAATACCTTTATACGATTGAATACGATGCCACCATTGCAAACGGAGGTTGGAGGCCGATTTACTGCTTCCCGACCGAAGCTGCGACTTGGGGAGAATTTACGTATAATATTTCTTGTTTGGTATATAATCCGGCCGCCGTACTTCATGCCGCTTACGATATTCCGAACGACTTACGTCATCAAGAACATCAGTACTTCCATAGCAAATATACGCAAACGAAAGGCCCGACTGCGGGTACGGTACATGATTTGGGAGGCTGGTGTCCGTATTTCTGGTATGAAGAAGACGCTTTATTGAATACCAATCGTTCACAAAAAGATCAAGTGCATTATCGTCTGACCGAAATGTATTTGATTGCCGCCGAAGCGATAGCTCAAACTTCCGGAGTAACGGATGAAGCCGCCGGATATTTAGCTGAAATTGAAGCGCGTGCATCCTTGAATAAGACGGAAGATCAGATTAAATCGGAACTGCTGAGTTTGTCGAAAGACAATTTCATCCGGGAAGTCTGGAGAGAAAAGATACGTGAATTTATCTTTGAAAACAAAATCTGGAACGACATCACGCGAACCCGCATGTATCCGGCTTTAGTCGGAGGACAATTTACGTTCGTAAACGTGATAGGAGCGCAAAATCCATGGGGTAAAACCTTTGCCGAAAAAGATTTGCTGTTCCCTATTTGTTCGCAGGAAATGCAACGTAATCCGCGACTGTCCGAACCGCCGATTTAATTCGGCGGCTTTCAAATCGAGAGGCTGTGCTGAAGTAATTTAGCACAGCCTCTTTTTTATTATTCACGGCAATCGTTAGTTAAGCTGATAACAACAAAAAACCCTTCACCGGTTAAGATGAAGGGTTGTCATTTTATTGAGCCGGATTCTGATCGGCTTCCGTAATATACTGATTATATAGCAATTCATTACGCGGAATTTGGAGCGTCATGTCAGGCTGCACGGGTCGGACAATCCGGGAACTGTGATTCTCGCTGTCCATCCGATCAACACCAATATTCCAACGCTTATTGTTAATAAGTTCGAAACCTTCGCCCCAAAGTTCAATGCGAGTCTGAAGCTGTACCATCTCCAATGTGCTCAACCCGGCCATAGAAGTATAGGTATCACACGTAAGAGCCATTTCTCCGGCTTTTGTACGGGCAGCCAGTAGCGTATTCAGCGCAGTTCTGGCGGCTGCATCCTCATTTTTTCTCGCATGGGCTTCGGCGTTCATCAGAAGCGCTTCCGAAGTACGAAGGAAAATCTCGCCCTGCACATAATTGGGTTGTCCCGTGTGGGCCGGGGCTGCAAACTTCATATTGGTGTATTTGGGCAGTGTTATCGGGACATCATCACCGGCATAAGTATGCTCCATAGGATCAGCAAGAAAATTCGTTTTACGATAATCGCTCTCATGAATTTTATCATACAAACGATTATCTATCGCACTCCGAGACCCTTGAGAACCGCCGTAACCGCCGTCACTCAAAACATTCATCCACCCGTGGAAAGAAGACGTTCCGCCGATAGTCTGGTCATAATCAAATCCGTATATAATTTCATCCACATCCATCCATCCGAAACCTTTGGTAGTATAGTCCGTTTCATTCATCAAGGTAGGATAAGTAGCAATAATGGCATCTGTCGCAGCGATTACCTTATCCCAATCTCCTGTAGTGAGGGCAGCGCGAGCCAAAATCATATTGGCCACCGTTGCATCCATATCACTCAAGCTTGCCCGCGGGTTACGTCCACCTTCATTAAAAAGATTCACCGCTTCGGAGGCATCGGCAATAATCTGATCCCATACATCCTTGGACGGTGCACGTCCGGCAGCAGGAACATTGGGTTCCAAATACAACGGAACGCCCGGCTTATCACTTCCTCCATGGAGATAATCATCCTGGTAGAACCACATCAAGTAGCTGTATCCCCATGCCCTCAATGTCAAACCGATTGCCCTGTATGTTTTAAGCGTATTTTGAACGTCGGGATTCGTTATCGTTTCGATATCGGGAATAACGGATAAAAACTGATTTGCTTTGTACACAAACGCATACATACATGTCCACCATTCTGCCGGTAATTCATCTCTTTCTGTACGATAGTTCTCCATCCTGTAGTCATTGGCTAACCAACTTGTCTCACTCGGATTGAGATGAACCTTATCGTTACCTATGAAGTCTATACCAACCAAAAAGACTCTCATGTCGCGACACCAAACAGTTGTGCTATATTGAGTTTTGGGGAATATTTCCACAGAACCGGCCATCGGTCCTAATACCACTTCGGGATTTGATCTGCTCAAGTCAATAATCTGCTTTTCCGTTATTTCTTGGAGAGGATCACTATATAGATCACCGGCGCATGAACTTAAAAATCCCAACGCCGTAATCAAGGCTGTAAATAAAATATATTTTTTCATATTTCAAACGTTTTATGATAATTAAAATGAAAAGTTGAAGCCTAACGACAGATAACGCGCCTGCGGATAAGAAAATGCGTTCACATCCGAGCCGTCGCTCAGTGTATAACGAGGGTCGAGTCCCTTTTTAGCGCTTAACAGGAAAGCATTGTCAACAGCCGCATAAATACGGATTCCGTTCATCTGCCACCGATTCATCAATGCTTTCGAGAAGTTGTAGCCGAGTGTAACGCTTTTAAGATTAAAATAGGAAGCATCGAACCATGACATCACTCCCGTCGCATTCGTAGTACCTCCGTTAAAGCGCATCGGAAGACGACCATTTGGATTTTCGGGCGACCATGCATCCAAATTGTCCTTGTGGACGCCGCGTGACAAACTCATTCCGGTCAAAGCGGCATAATCGGCAGAATAGTATTTACCGCCGATCTGATAGGCGCAAATAATGCTCAAATCCCAGTTTTTATAATTTAAAGAGGTATTGAACCCTCCGGTAGCTTTCGGGTTGGCTGATCCCCGTTCAAAATAGCTCGGATCATCCCATGTACCGGGGTCCAAATTGTCGGTGGTCACTATATCACCGACTTTATGATCCGACCAACGGCCGCTTTCAATATCGGCGTCCGTCAACTCCTTGTAAAGAAGACCTAAACCGGTATCGGGATCTATACCGGCATATTTATAGGTATAGAGGTTATACCAGTCTTTACCTACTGCGCGTAAAAAATTGCCTTGCACAAAGCCTCCGCCATACGCCTCCATACCCACGCCCGGAGGCATTGAGAGCAGTTTGTTCCGTAGGAAAGCAATATTCGCTTCGAAATTCCACCTTACATTCTCCGTATTGATAATGGCTACACCCAACTCGATTTCAATGCCGTAGTTACGCAGTGATCCGATATTTTCCCAGCGACTGCTCACACCGGTCGAGGGAGAAAGCGGACGGTTCCATATCATATTGTCGGTTATGCGGTTGAAATAGTCAACGGTTCCATAGAAACGCTTCCACAAGCGGAAATCAATACCCACGTCAAACTGTTTATTCGTTTCCCATGTCAGATCTTGATTTGCCGGCGCTCCTTGACTGACGCCCATTATAGGTGCAGTTACCGACCCCGCATTTGAAATGCTCCAGGTCGTCATCGTAGGCGACACGCTGTTGATATTGGCATTCCCCATTGTTCCATAGCTGGCACGCAGTTTCAGATCGTTAATCACAGGAACGGCTTCAATAAAAGATTCTTGAGAGATGCGCCATGCGCCTCCTACCGACCAGAACGTACCCCATTTGTTTTTATCGAATTTGGTAGTCCCGTCGCGACGCAAACTGGCGGATAAAAGATAGCGTTCATCGAAGCTGTAGTTGACACGTGAAAAATAGCCCTCGGTGGCATCACGCGTAGCAATCGAACCGGCATCGGTATAAGTGGTAGCATTGTCCGCTGATTGGAAATACGGGATGAGCATCATCCTCCACGATCCGGTCGTACTTTCGGTTTGCAACCACCAGTATTCGTGCCCAACCATCACATCCACTTTGTTCTTGTCGAAGGATTTGTTCCATGTCACCAATTGCTGGGTAGTAATAGCCATGTTTACGCCATGACCGTACTGAATATTTCCTTGATCATCCCGGGCGTCGGAACCGCTCACATTATTTCCGTAATTCACCAATTTTGTGTACTGGTTATTCATGGATAAATTGACCGTAGCTTTAAAATCGCGGAGGAATGTTGCCGTAGCCTCTCCGCGAATACCCAAATCATCACTACCTTGGAAACGGCGGTCTTTGAGAACATAAATAGCCGGACTGTAACCGGAGAAATTAGCCCGTCTGGTTGCGCCGACTTGTGATTCGGTTTGGCCCGAACCCAAGTCGTAAAGAGGTTCGCCTGTATTGGGATCTCTCTTAATGTTACCATCCAAATCATGTGCATACAATGCCCACATCGGATTGAAAAAATTCTTGAAAAGGAAAATGTTCGCATTCACCGAGCCGGGATTATCGCTGTTATTCTGAAATTCAGTATTCCGGTGAGAATAATTCACTTGAAAATTTGTGGTTAACCATCTTTCAATCTGGCTGTTGATAGCCATGTGCGTTGAATAACGTTCGAATTTAGATCTAACGATATATGCCGGATCGTTCAAGTAACCGAGCGAAACATAATACGTATGCTTATCGGAGCCTCCTTGAATACTCAGATTATATTCCTGACGGAAGCGGTCCTTGATAAAGAACTTGTTCCAGTTGTCGTAATACAGTAACTGTGCATTCGGATTCAGTTTACCATCGGTATTGATCAAGTACTCTCCCACCGGAAAACGGTACGGACTGTAATTGCCTATGCCGTTTGATACAGTGTTTTCAGTTGGTCCGTCCGATAGAAAGAGGTTCCGGCTGGCCAGCAAAGCAGCCTCTTCATGGCTCATCGCAGGATTATTAATGTTGGGTCTGACCGTATTGGGCTGTTCAAAGCCTATATATCGGTATCTATTATAAATCATCTGCCATGCATATTCATAATAGGTCTGCGGATCTTTGACCATATCCATATCAGGCACACCCTGCTGGTTGATTCCGAAACGGGATTCCAAAGTGACGCGAGCTTTTCCGCCGGCACCTTTTTTCGTGGTAACAAAAACAACGCCATTCGCACCGCGTGACCCATAGAGCGCATTCGAAGCCGCATCTTTGGAAACGGTGATAGATTCGATGTCGTTGGGATTAATTGATGAAAATGACGTATTGGCCGATGCCATGCTCCATGTTGACGTATTATACATGGGAATACCATCAACCACAATCAAGGCTTCAGTGCCTACCGACCCTTCAACCGAACCTAATCCGCGAACGATAATCTTAGCGTCGGTACCGGGCTGTCCCGTGATACTGGCGGTTCGTACCCCGGCAACAGCTCCCTCGAAAGCGCGCGAAACAGAGGAAAGTTGCTGCTGGGAAATAATTTTGGAGTCAATAGTGCTTACCGCCCCTGTCAAGTCTTTCTTGCGGGCTGATCCATAGGCAACTACTACTACCTCATCCATTTTCTGGATGTCCCCTTGCATTATGACATTGATATTGGTACGATCCCCTACGACAATTTCCCGGGTGATCATTCCAATATATGAAAATACAAGCGTAGCATCGGCATTGGGTGCGGTAATAATGTATTTTCCATCCCCATCGGTGATTGTACCGATGCGGGAGTCTTTCACAATCACATTTACACCCGGTAAAGACTCACCGGATTCGTCGGTTACGATTCCCGTGACGGTTCCATATTGTGCAAAAACATTCATCGTCATAGCGATACACAATACAAATGATAATGTTAAAATTCGTCTGATTTTCTTAAAACTTTTGCACCTGAATATATTTTTCAGGCATTCTTCAACATACTTCATATTCTCGGAATATTAAGGGTTAATAAACTCATGTTTTCTCAAAATTTGTCTTTCTTAAGGAACTTTTATAACAGTCCCGACTTGGTTTGTTTTTTCCATTTTCCATAGGCCACACGTAAAATTCAAAGTACAAAGGTAAAAATTTTTTTAATAAAACAAAAAAAAAGTTAATTTTTTTTTACAAAGTTAATGTTACTGCTCACCTCCCCATTATCCGTAGTTATAAGTTTCCAAGCTGCCTTTCGGAAATAAACATGATTGCTTGTCAGTTACTTCAACAATTCGCCGCTAATTGAAAGACCCGTAAAGGCGAACTGTCATTTTTTTGCGGTATCGGTAATAGAAGTTGATTTATTCCTGTTATTTCAGTATGTTGATAGATTTATAAGTTATTATCTGCTCTTTTCCGGCGTTATTCGGCTCATTAATGATTGTTTTTCTGAAATCTCCGGTATGAACGTCGTCCATCACTATTGCCGGACGATAATCCGGTTTCCAGGCTGTCAACACCACATTATCAAAAATAATACCTTCCACATGACGCAGATAAACGCCCCAAGCCGGTAATTCCTTCCATCGCGAAAATTCGGGATAACCGGTGAGCAGTTCCGGTATACTGTCCAATTCGGCAGGCGTAGTCCCGCGATAGGCATAAAAGGGATCGCCTCCTCCCGGATATACGATAGTAATGTTTTTCAGCGTGACGTCTTGAATGGGAGTACCCGGCATACCCGAAATACTTGCCGGTAAAATATTACGCGGTTGGTCTTGAATCGGTCCCTCATAATTGTAGCCTTCATCTGGCTTATATGGAGGCACTTCGGCATAAACGTCGGATATGCGGATATTTTTCATGTAGGGCGCTCTACCTGAATTTGATCGGCTGGCAATACGCAAATAAAACACATTTCCGGTATTGATTGCTTTGACCCCATCTACTTCAATGTTTTCGATTTCGGCGCCGTCAACCGACGCAATGGTAACAGCCGAACGATACGTATCGTAAATGGTAAGGTTGGTTACTTTGATATTTTTAAAGCCACCGTAGGATGCCGTACCGAATTTCAAGCCATTGGCGCTTGAGCGACCTACACAGTTATCAACTACCACATTTTGACAAACCTGATCGGGACTGTGCGATTTGAAACAAATGGCGTCGTCGGCAGCGTCGAACCACGAATTTTTAATCACCACGCCGTCGCAATCTACTATATCAATACCGTCGTTGTTCCAGTACGCATTCGCTTCAACGCGGATGTTGCCGATATGCAGGTTTTTGCACCGGTCGTAGGTTTGATTCCAACCGGCCGGATTGCGCAATGTAATATCGGTGATGACAATATTATTACATTCGACGAAATGGATATTCTCCGGACGATTGGATTCATTCGGACGATCAAGCTCCAAAGGATCTTGAATAATGCCGTAATGTATTAACGACATCAAGTTATTGGCAGTGATAAAACCGCGACCGTCAATAATGCCCGGACCGGTGATACCGATATTTTCTTGTTTGACAGCAAAAATCAAGGAATGCCAACCGACATACGCATCTTTCACGTAATCAAGCGGATTGGTTGAACCGTATAAAACGGCCCCCTCCTCGAAATGAATCGTTACATTCGATTTCAGGTAGATGCTTCCCGTAACATATCTTCCCGCAGAAAAAACAAGGCATCCCCCGCCTTGTTCATGAATGGCGTCAATGGCTCGCTGTATGGATGTAGTATAGCATGTTAATCCGTCGCTTTTCACGCCAAACTCCGTAATGGAATAATCTTTCGACCGGACTTGAAACCCGGTTATCAAAAAAACGATGCATAGGATATATTTATGAATTATCTTCATGGTTTATATAATCTTACTTGTTTATCTGTATATTTTTTGACTTATAGGTAAATACTTGATTTTTGTTTTTCCCGGGCTCATTGTATTTCATACCGGTTAAGGTTATATCCTTTACATCGTCTGTAACAATGGCCGGACGATAATCGGGTTTTTGAGCCGTTAAATTGACATTTTTGAATGTAATTTGGGCGGCATGACGTATATAAAACCCCCATGCGGGCAATTCTTTAAATTGCGAAAATTCGGGATAAGCGCCGGGCATCTCCGGAATAGCATTCAATTCTTTGTCCGACAGTCCCACTTTGGCATAATGCGGATTTCCGCCGCCGGGGAATACGATGGTGATATTCTTTAATGTCACGTCGGTAATATCCTGCCCCGGCAATCCCACAATAGCGCAAGGCGAAATATTGCGGGGGAGATCTTCGACGGGTCCTTCGTATTCGTAACCCGAATCGGGTTTGCCTTCGGGAACTTCGGCATAAACATTCGTGATGGTAATACCGTTCATTGACGACCGCCTGCCTTCACTCCGGCGATCGCCTATACGTAAATAAATGACGTTACCTGTGTTGTAGGAATACAAACTGTCAATGGAAATGTTTTCGGCGATCCCGCCGTCAACCGCCTGTACCGTAAATGCCGAACGGAAGGTATCATATACTTTGATGTTGCTGAGTCTCACATTTCTGAAACCTCCTTTCGTAGCTGTTCCGAATTTAACGCCGCTCGCACCGGAACGGGCTACGCAATTACGAATCTCAATATTTTCGCATATCTTGCCGGCATCGTGCGATTTTAGGCAAATGGCATCATCGGATGTATTAAAATAGGAATTGGTGACGACGACGTTGATGCAATCAACAATATCAAGCGCATCGTTGTTCCAAAAAGCATTACTATTGACAGATATGTCATTGATAATTAAATTAGAACACTGATCATAAGTCTGTACCCAACTCGCTGCGTTTTTCATGATAATGCCTTCAATGGTCACATGATTACATTCGCGAAAATAGATCAGACATGGACGTTTGTCGGTACGGTCATATTTTAACGAGTCTTCTAAAATCGCCTTATGTACTTGGTCAATAATATTATACGCAACCTCACGACCTTGACCGTCAATAACGCCGCCGCTCCCTCTGATGGAAATATTTTCGACATCATGAGCGATGAAAAGCGCCTGCCAGTTCATATATTCGTCATAATCATAGGGATTGGTGGAACCCACGATCACCGCCCCTCTATTCAGTTGAATATTTACGTTCGATTTCAAGTGAACAGACCCCGTCAAATACCTGCCTACATAAAAAACAAGCGTCCCTCCGCCGTTTTCATGGATATAGTCAATGGCTTTTTGAATGGAACGTGTATTTAGGGTCGTTCCATTCGACTTAATGCCAAAAAGCGAGGCGTTGTACTCCTTAGCGCTAACAGATGCTATAAAAAACACAAATACTAAAAAAACAAAATGCTTCATGATAATATAATTCGTAATTCATAATTTGTAATTGAACAAAGCGACCGGACTTGTCGTCGTTCACATAATGGTTCACCATGTTGTATATGCGTTATTGCCGTGATTATTGTTTTGCCTGTATTTTTTTTCCGTCGGCTGTAATACTGTTCTTGATTTGTATTCCTTTTGATGCGGTTCCTTTCAGGAAAAGAGGTGCGGACGATACATCAATAAAAGAATCAACCACCTGAAAGTCAGAGCATCCGGTCAGCACAAACCCTTTGGACAACGGTTCTACCTTACTCTGAACGGTTACATTCGTAACCCGAACCTTCCGGCAATTAGTGAAAATATGGGTATCGCCGGCGGCATTGAAAAGCAAAATATCGGAAATTGTAACATTCGTACAGTTTTCGAGATAAATCAACGCCGGTCGGAATGTTTTTAGCCCGGACGGTAAATTCCCTCGGGCTCCCTGTTCATCAATATTGACATTCAACAAGGCTCCCTGTCCTTCGATCAATCCTTTACCGGCAATACTCACATTCTCTTGACCTGTGGCAACTACCAGAGCCGGACTGTTGCCGATATTATAGTCATAAGGAACCGTTGAAGCCTTCAATGCGGCTCCTTCTTCAAGCTGAATAGTAACATTCGATTTCAAATAAACGGTTCCCGTCAAATATCGTCCTACATAGAAAACAAGTCGCCCTCCGCCGTTTTCACTGATATAGTCAATGGCTTTCTGGATAGAACCCGTATTCAACGTCTCCCCATCCGACCTTATTCCGAACATGGAGGCTTTATAATCCTTTTGCGCCTGTATAGATGTTGCGCATAGCAACAAAATCGCCAGTGTTACTTTAGTTAACATTGTAGAACTTTTTAGTTTTGATACCATCAGATCTCGCATCAATCAGCGTCTCAAGTCCGGATGTGCTGATATTGTTAAGACGAAGTTCTCCTACCGTACATCCCGGTTCAATCTGTATCAACGAGCCTTTTTTAGGAAGGCCCTCAGCGCGTTGCATAATGACATTGTTGATCGAAAGGAATCCAACATCACTCTTGATACGAAAATAACTATCGGGAACCCCGTTTTCATTTCGTTCATCAATGTAAAGACCATCGACAATGAGCCGGTCAATTTTGCCGGGGTGTTGTAAGGTTGCAGGACGGTCATACACATAATGTCCGCCGATAAGGAACATTTGATGATTGAAGTCCGGCGTATGCCGATATATATTCTTGAGCGTGAGACTTTCGATATTGCCACAAATTTTAAAAAGAAAAGGAGGCGTGTATTCATAATTATTTTTCATGGGACGCAAGTCCACCATGTCGAACACAATATTTCCGTAATTTCCGCCACTCCCCTTGAACCACGGGGAGATATAGAAACCGTAACTGCGATACGTTCCCGTGACATCGCGAATGATCACCCGGTCTAATTTTCCTTCTCCACGAACCAACAGGCGTATTCCCTGGTCAGCTTCTTCCAATTGCACGCCATGAATCAATACGTCTTCAATGCTTGATTTAAGATCCTCCTCGTCGGGAGCCAAGGCGATGAAATCGTCCCCTGAATTGCCGTGAATGTTACGCAACGTAAGGAAACGTCCCGGTCCCCAAAAGTGCAGACCATCTTGATTTTGATGATCCTCCCGTTCGCGGCGATCAATATGAATATCGTCCATGGTCACATATTTCCAGTTAGCCATAATCATAGCCCAAGATCGTTGATTTGCGATGGTGACATCGCGCAGAGTCACATGTTCCACACCGTAAAACGACATCCCCATCACCAAATTGGAAACCTGGTTCCAAGTTTTCTCTTCGCGATGGTGAACCTGTCCCGGCGAATTTTGGTTGTAAACGCCACCGATAAGCGTAATATTACGGTTACGGATAGTTTTCATATCGGGATCGGCATTACAAAGGATATTGCAATTCGAACTGTCGGAAAGAAATATGCCGCACGATTTATCCGGACATTCGATTGTCGTATTGGAATGGATTTTGAGTGTCCGGCTAATCCTCGCCGCACCGTCCAGCACTAAATGAAGCCTGCCAAGACGAGGCGCACGGTCAAGAATGGCCTGGAGCGCATCCGTGTCGTCAGCGCCACCTCCTGCGTAAACATCGCTATTCAAAACAGCGCCACACTGACCGGCATACACCATCGTTCCTTTTTTATTGGAACCGTCGGAGCAGCATCCTTGAAGAAACAAAAACGTTATCGCAAATAAAAAGTAAAAATTATTTTTCATGATAAATTCAATTAAGAAAATTTAACAACAATGACGCAAAGATAAAATATTTTTTCAATATTTTTCTAATTTATTCTCATATAACAAGTAATTTTAACATTTTTAAGACAATTGTAGGCGCTGCGGTAGGTTGGATAACTCACTTATGAATACAAGAATGTCACTCCTATGGAAAAGGTAATTACAACAATCTGATTTATGCCGAGTCCGAAGGTCTGAATTTAAAAACAAAAAAGGGTTAAACCGTTTGGTTTAACCCTTTTTTGTAAAAAAAGCGGCGGCTACCTACTCTCCCGCTGCACGCAGTACCATCGGCGCAGTCGGGCTTAACTTCTCTGTTCGGTATGGGAAGAGGTGGAACCCCG
>JGI24699J35502_11133895_pt1 | contig 18486 bp, 13 predicted proteins | sample TergutMp193P4_FD_35502 | JGI IMG/M metagenome (IMG submission 35502) | reverse complement strand
TTTTGCACGGGACACCCTGTTTTGTATAAAATCAATCGTAATTTGCTGAGTATGAATGGCTGTTTTTTGAGAATCTAAAACGTGCGGAAAACAGGAAATGATTACTATCAATCAAGGGAAAGCTTTAATAGGAATATTGGGAAAAACAGCAAGAAATGTGTTGATTTTCGGAGTATTATTGTCGCTCGGACTACTCCTTTAAATAATTAAGAATTAAAAATTAAGAATTAAAAATTAAAAATTAAATAAAGGGCTATCCCAATAATTCTTAATTTTTAATTCTTAATTCATAATTTTAACTTACTCTTCCATCGCCATCATTGTAGCGAAGGAGGAGGCTCTTGAACGACCAGAAGCAGTTTGCGCTTTTTCAAAATCGGTTTTACTGCCTACAATAATTCGATCGTATTCTTTCAAGCCGGTACCTGCAGGTATCAAATGACCGCAAATTACATTTTCCTTCATACCTTCGAGTTTATCGACTTTTCCGTTAATAGCAGCTTCGTTCAATACTTTAGTTGTTTCTTGGAACGAGGCAGCGGACATAAAGCTGGTTGTCTGCAATGCGGCTCTTGTAATCCCCTGAAGAACCTGATTGGCTGTAGCAGGAACAGCGTCGCGCACTTCTACCAATTTCATATCACGACGTTTTAATGCCGAATTTTCATCACGCAACTTGCGGGCAGTAACGATTTGCCCCGGTTTCAAATTAGGTGAATCGCCGGAATCCAGTACGACTTTTTTACTCCAGATACGGTCGTTTTCTTCCATTACATCTTGCTTATCAACTAATTGTTGTTCGAGAAAACGGCTGTCGCCCGGTTCGACAATTTCTACTTTACGCATCATTTGGCGAACAATTACTTCGAAGTGTTTATCGTTGATTTTCACTCCCTGCAAGCGGTAAACGTCCTGAACTTCATTCACAATGTATTCCTGAACGGCTGTTGGTCCGTTGATTGCCAATATGTCGGAAGGAGTAATTGCTCCGTCGGATAAGGGCGTGCCGGCACGGACATAATCGTTTTCCTGTACCAGAATTTGCTTAGATAACGGAACTAAATAGTTTTTGAAATCACCTGATTTTGATGTAACAATTACCTCACGATTTCCACGTTTAATTTTGCCGAAAGAAATTTCACCATCAATTTCGGAAACTACTGCCGGATTAGACGGATTACGAGCTTCAAACAATTCGGTTACACGCGGAAGTCCCCCCGTGATATCGCCGGTTTTACCAACTGCACGCGGAATCTTAACCAACACTTCACCCATTTTGATTGCATCGCCTTCTTCTTTCACGATATGAGCGCCCAAAGGTAAGTTGTAAGTTTTTAAAATATTACCTTCTTCATCCACAATATGAGCCGCAGGAATTTTTGTTCTATCTCTCGATTCCGTTATAATTTTTTCCCGCAAACCGGTTGCGTCGTCATATTCTACCTTGTATGTAGTATTTTCAATTAAGTTTTCAAACGAAATTTTACCCGGAACTTCCGATACGATTACCGCATTGAACGGGTCCCATTCGAGAATCAAATTCCCTTTGTGGATTTCATCTCCATTCTTATAGAACAATTTTGCTGCATAAGGTATATTGTGAGACGACAATATGATTTTTGTATGCGGATCAACGATGCGCAACTCCGATAAACGGCTTATAACTATTTGATAAGGATTTGCTGTATCATCAGTGATGTTTACCGTGCGGATTTCGTCGATTTCGAGAATCCCGTCATATTTGGAAGTAACATTGTTTTCCGTAGCGATGTTCGAGGCAATACCTCCCACGTGGAACGTACGCAAAGTCAACTGTGTTCCCGGTTCGCCGATTGATTGCGCTGCAATAACGCCTACTGCTTCACCGTTTTGTACCATTTTATTGGTAGCCAGATTACGTCCGTAGCATTTTGCACAAACTCCTTTTTTAGATTCACAAGTCAGCACTGAACGGATTTCTACACGTTCGATAGGAGAATTTTCGATAGCTTCAGCTTTATCTTCTGTAATTTCGTCACCTGAACGAACAATAATTTCTCCCGTGATAGGATGTTGTATGTCGTGAACCGAAACACGTCCTAAGATACGTTCGTAAAGCGAAGCAACCGTTTCTTCATTGTTCTTTAATTCGGTAGCTACCAATCCGCGTAAAGTACCGCAGTCTTCTTCATTGATGATTACATCGTGGGAAACATCTACCAGACGGCGTGTCAGATAACCGGCATCGGCAGTTTTTAAAGCTGTATCAGCCAAACCTTTGCGAGCGCCGTGCGTAGAAATAAAGTATTCCAATACCGACAATCCTTCTTTGAAATTCGATAGAATCGGATTTTCAATGATTTGTCCGCCTTCCGCACCGCTTTTTTGCGGTTTAGCCATCAATCCGCGCATACCTGATAACTGGCGAATCTGTTCTTTAGAACCGCGGGCGCCAGATTCAAGCATCATGCAAACGGAGTTGAATCCCTGATCATCTTCACGTAATTGCTTCATCAAAATGTCGGATAGACGCGAATTTACATGCGTCCAAATATCAATAATCTGGTTATAGCGTTCATTATTCGTAATGAACCCCATATTGTAATTGTTTAATATCTGTTCTACTTCGTCGTATCCTTCTTTCACCAACTCTTCTTTTTCTTTAGGAATAATAATATCTTCCAGATTGAATGATAAACCGCCTTTGAAAGCCATCGTATATCCTAAATCCTTAATATCATCGAGGAATTGAGCTGTCTTATCGACCCCGCACTTTTTGATTACTTTACCGATGATTTCCCGTAGTGATTTTTTAGAAAGGATTTCATTAATAAAACCAACTTCTTTCGGAACGAATTCGTTTACCATTACTCTTCCGACTGAAGTTTCAATTATATGATTAATCGGTTTATCATCCTCAATATCGTCCACATAAATATGGATTGGCGCGTGAATATCTACCTTGTTTTCATTATAAGCAATAATAGCTTCTTCCGGACCATAGAATTTCAATCCTTCTCCTTTAGCGCCTTTACGAAGCCGCGTAATATAATATAGTCCCAATACCATGTCCTGCGAAGGAACGGTAATCGGCGCTCCGTTTGCAGGGTTTAATATGTTGTGTGAAGCCAGCATTAACAGTTGAGCTTCGAGTATCGCTTCATTTCCCAAAGGAAGATGTACAGCCATTTGGTCGCCATCGAAGTCGGCATTAAATGCCGTACAGGAAAGAGGATGTAATTGAATTGCCTTGCCTTCAATTAATTTAGGTTGAAATGCCTGTATTCCCAAACGGTGTAGGGTAGGGGCGCGGTTCAGCAATACCGGATGTCCTTTCATTACATATTCGAGGATATCCCAAACTACCGGTTCTTTCCGATCGACTATTTTCTTTGCCGATTTCACTGTTTTTACTATTCCTCTATCAATGAGTTTACGAATAATAAACGGTTTATAAAGTTCGGCTGCCATATTTTTAGGAAGACCGCATTCGTGCATTTTCAGTTCTGGACCTACTACGATTACCGAGCGGGCAGAATAATCGACACGCTTACCCAACAGATTTTGACGGAAACGTCCTTGTTTTCCTTTCAAACTATCGGACAACGATTTCAACGGACGATTCGCATCTGTTTTTACAGCACTGGATTTGCGTGAGTTATCGAACAGCGAATCGACTGCTTCCTGAAGCATGCGTTTTTCGTTCCTCAGAATCACTTCCGGCGCTTTGATATCAATTAAACGTTTCAGACGATTGTTGCGGATAATCACTCTTCGATATAAGTCATTTAAATCGGAAGTTGCAAAACGGCCTCCATCTAACGGAACTAAAGGACGCAGTTCGGGCGGAATGACCGGAACCACTTTTATAATCATCCATTCGGGACGATTTCTTGATTTCGACTGGCGGAAAGATTCCACAACCTGAAGCCGTTTTAGTGCTTCGCTTTTTCGCTGTTGAGAACCGTCACTGCTTGCCTTATGACGCAGTTCGTATGACAAAGCATCCAAATCCAAATTTTCCAGAAGGTTGTAAATAGCTTCAGCACCCATTTTTGCTATAAACTTATTTGGATCGCTGTCTTCTAATAATTGATTGTTTTTAGGAAGATTATCAATTATATCTAAATATTCTTCTTCAGACAATAAATCATAAGTAGCCCGCTCCGCGACAACTCCCGGCTGGATAACAACATAACGTTCATAATAAATAACCGAATCTAATTTTTTAGTTGGCAATCCCAACAAATATCCGATTTTATTAGGTAATGAACGGAAATACCATATATGCGCTACCGGCACAACCAAATGAATGTGTCCCATTCGTTCGCGGCGAACTTTTTTCTCTGTTACTTCCACCCCGCAACGGTCGCAAACAATCCCTTTGTAGCGAATGCGTTTGTATTTACCGCAATGACATTCGTAGTCCTTTACGGGACCAAAAATACGTTCGCAGAATAAACCATCGCGTTCGGGCTTGTATGTCCGGTAGTTGATTGTTTCGGGTTTTAATACTTCTCCGCTTGATTGTCCAAGTATTTCATCGGGAGAAGCTAACCCTATAGATATTTTAGAAAAACTGTTTTTTGCCTTAATTTCTTTTCTGAAAGCCATGATATGTAAAATTATTCTAATATGATACTCAATGCTAAACCTCTCATTTCATGTAACAACACGTTCAACGATTCCGGTATTCCGGGAGTTGGCATAGGATCTCCTTTTACGATTGCTTCATAAGCTCTGGAACGACCGACTACGTCGTCAGACTTGATTGTCAAGATTTCTTGAAGAATAAACGAAGCGCCGAAAGCCTCCAAAGCCCAGACTTCCATTTCTCCAAATCGTTGTCCACCAAATTGCGCTTTACCGCCTAAGGGTTGTTGAGTAATTAATGAATACGGTCCAATGGAACGAGCATGCATTTTGTCGTCCACCATGTGACCTAATTTCAGCATGTAGATTATACCAACCGTCGCAGGTTGGTCGAAGCGTTCGCCGGTTCCGCCGTCATATAAATAGGTTTTACCATATTGCGGAACGCCTGCTTTTTCTGTCCACTCATTCAAATCGGCCATCGATGCGCCGTCGAAAATAGGCGTAGCAAATTTAACGCCTAAATTGTGCCCAGCCCACCCTAAAACCGTTTCGAAAATCTGTCCTAAATTCATACGGGAAGGTACCCCTAATGGATTCAAGACAATATCTACAATCGATCCGTCGGCAAGGAAAGGCATATCTTCATCGCGGACAATACGCGAAACAATCCCTTTGTTTCCGTGACGTCCAGCCATTTTATCCCCAACTTGCAGTTTTCGTTTTTTTGCAATATATACTTTCGCCATTTGAACAATTCCCGTAGGAAGCTCATCGCCGATTGTATAATCGAATTTCTGCCGTCTTAATTCGGCATCTAATTCTTTATATTTTTTCAAATAATTTACGATTATATCGCGTATCATTTCGTTTCTCTGCGGATCCGTCGTCCATTTCGAAACTTGAACTGTTGCATAATCGATTTTTTGTAAATCTTCTTTTATGAATTTTGTACCTTTTGGAATTAATTCGGTATTCATAAAATCTTTAACGCCTTGCGAAACTTTACCTTCCGTTAGTTTTAACAATTTTTCGATTAAAACTCCTTTCAGTGCATTCACTTTATCGTCGAATGCGTCGTCTAATTGCGGAAGTTTCGCTTTGTCGCTCAGTTTCGATTTTTTCTGTTTTACACCTGCTTTTGAGAAGAGATTTTTCCCGATAACGACTCCGCTTAATGAAGGAGAAGCCTTTAGAGAAGCATCTTTCACATCGCCTGCTTTTTCCCCGAATATAGCGCGGAGCAATTTTTCTTCAGGTGAAGGATCCGATTCTCCTTTTGGCGTGATTTTACCAATAAGAATATCTCCCGGTTCTACACGAGCGCCCAGGCGGATGATTCCATTTTCATCCAAATCGCGGGTAGCATCTTCGCTTACGTTAGGAATATCAGACGTTAATTCTTCTACACCCCGTTTTGTTTCACGTACTTCAAGAATGTATTCATCTACATGAACAGAAGTAAATATATCTTCTCTGACCACGCGTTCGCTGATAACGATTGCATCTTCGAAATTATATCCTTTCCAAGGCATGAACGCTACTTTAAGGTTTTTACCCAAAGCTAATTCACCGCCTTCGGTAGAAAAACCGGCAGTCAGTATCTGATTTTTTTCTACTTTATCGCCTTTCTTAACAATAGGACGTAAATCGACAGTCGTATTTTGATTGGTTTTCCTGAATTTAGGTATTCTGTAAGACTTAATTGAAGAATCGAAGCTGACAAATTCTTCTTCTTCCGTTCGGTCGTATTCGATATCAATACGTGTAGAATCTACATAAATGACTCTTCCCGTTCCTTCTGCGGCAATTTGTGTACGAGAATCCCTGATTAATTGACTTTCAATTCCTGTACCGATAATCGGGGCTTCAGGATTTAGCAAAGGAACCGCTTGACGCATCATATTCGAGCCCATCAAAGCGCGGTTAGCATCGTCATGTTCCAGAAATGGAATCAACGATGCTGCGATAGATGCGATTTGAGTAGGAGAAACGTCCATCAATTGAACTTCTTCGGGAGGAACAACAGGATAATCGGCATCTTGACGCGATTTAATACGGTTATTTATAAAATGTCCATCATCATCCAAAGGTGCATTTCCCTGCGCAATGATTTTACCTTCTTCTTCTTCAGCTGTCAGATAAACTATTCCTTCCGGAGTTAAATCAACTACATTGTTTTCTACTTTACGATAGGGAGTTTCAATGAAGCCCAAGTTATTAATTTTTGCATATACGCAAAGCGAAGAAATCAAACCGATATTTGGTCCTTCCGGCGTTTCAATCGGGCAAAGACGTCCGTAATGCGTATAATGTACGTCACGTACTTCAAAACCGGCTCGTTCGCGAGACAAACCGCCAGGACCCAAAGCCGACATACGGCGTTTGTGAGTAATCTCAGCCAGAGGATTTGTCTGATCCATGAATTGTGATAAAGCATTCGTACCAAAGAAAGAATTAACTACCGATGAAATAGTCTTTGCATTAATAAGGTCAATCGGCGTAAATACTTCGTTATCCCGAACATTCATGCGCTCGCGAATGGTACGCGCCATGCGTGCCAATCCGATACCGAATTGATTATAGAGTTGTTCGCCAACTGTACGGACGCGGCGATTACTCAAATGGTCTATATCGTCCACATTGGCTTTTGAGTTTATCAATTCAATTAAATATTTGATAATCTCAATAATATCTTCTTTAGTAAGAACTTTAACTTCAATGGAAGTCGTTAAATTCAATTTTTTATTGATTCGGTAGCGTCCTACTTCACCTAAATCATATCTTTTTTCGGAGAAGAACAAATTCTGAATAACTTCCCTTGCACTTGCGTCATCGGCAGGGTCGGCATTTCGTAATTGACGGTAAATATATACGACAGCGTCGCGTTCTGAATTGCTTGGGTCTTTTTGTAAAGTGTTGTAGATAATTGCGTAATCCGATAAGTTCTGATCTTCGCGATGCAAAAGAACAGTTTGAACTCCAGAATCAATAATTTCTTCAACATGGTGAGGCTCAATAATTACTTCCCTGTCGATTAATACCTCGTTTCGTTCAATAGATACTACTTCTCCGGTATCTTCATCTACAAAATCTTCTACCCATGTTTTCAAAACGCGGGCAGCTAATTTCCGTCCGATGGCTTTATGCAGATTGGTTTTATTTACTTTAATCTCTTCAGCTAAATTAAATATTTCCAATATATCTTTGTCGCTTTCAAAGCCGATGGCTCTTAACAGCGTAGTTACAGGCAATTTCTTTTTACGGTCGATATAAGCATACATTACGTTGTTTATATCGGTCGCAAATTCTATCCACGAACCTTTAAAAGGAATAATTCGTGCAGAATACAATTTTGTTCCATTGGAGTGCATACTTTGTCCAAAGAATACACCCGGAGAACGATGCAATTGAGAAACGACAACCCGTTCTGCCCCGTTAATTACAAATGTTCCCCTCTCTGTCATATAAGGTATAGGACCCAAGTAAACATCCTGAACAACGGTATCGAAATCTTCATGATCGACATCCGTACAATAAAGTTTTAACTTTGCTTTTAAAGGAACACTATAAGTCAGACCGCGTTCGATACATTCTTCAATGGCGTAGCGCGGCGGGTCGATATAGTAGTCTAAAAACTCAAGGACAAAGTTATTACGTGTGTCTGCGATCGGAAAATTTTCCGCAAACACTTTATATAATCCCTCATTCTTTCTCTTTTCCGGAGGAGTATCTAACTGTAGAAAGTCTTGAAACGACTTTAACTGTACTTCGAGAAAATCCGGATATTCAAGCGGCTTTTTAATCGAAGCAAAATTGATTCTTTGATTATTTATTGTTGAAGACATTTATGCGGAATTTGGAGCTTAATGAACGAACTTAATTAAATGAAAAAATGAAAGAAGCGAAGAAAATGAAAATAACGAAAGCAACGAAAAAACGGATTTTTTCATTTCTTTCATTATTTTCATTCTCCTCACTGAGAGAATTGAGCAAGTGCTATTTAAGTTCAACTTCAGCTCCGGCGTCTTCTAATGATTTCTTTAATGCTTCGGCTTCGTTTTTAGCGATTCCCTCTTTGATAGGAGCAGGAGCGCCGTCAACGATATCTTTCGCTTCTTTTAAACCAAGACCTGTCAATTCCTTAACTGCTTTAACGATTGCCAATTTGTTTGCGCCTACACTTTTAAGAATTACATCGAATGATGTTTTTTCTTCTTTTTCTTCAGCAGGAGCAGCAGCAGGACCAGCGGCAACAGCAACGGCTGCAGCGGCGGGTTCAATACCATATTCCGTTTTCAAAATTTCAGCAAGTTCGTTTACTTCCTTTACGGTTAAGTTTACCAATTGTTCAGCAAAAGCTTTTAAATCTGCCATGTTTGTATGATTTTTAAATTTTATTTATTATTAATTTGTTTTTTCTGCGAGCGTTTTTAACACTCCATGAATAGTTTGTCCACCCGATTGCAGAGCCGAAATTACATTCTTGGCTGGTGATTGCAGTAAAGCAATAACATCGCCGATCAGTTCATTCTTGCTCTTGATATTAACAAGTAGTTCGAGATTTTCAGCGCCTACATAGAAACTTTCTTGAACATAGGCAGCTTTTAATTTAGGAATATCAGTTCCTTTCGCAAATATTTTTATCAATTTTGCAGGGCTATTGGCGTCGTTCGAAAACATAACAGCCGTATTGCCTTTCAAAGAGGAATCTAATGCGGAAAAATCTCCGTTTACTTTTTCTAATGCTTTTTTAAATAGGGTGTTTTTTACAACAAGTAATTTAATTTCCTGTTTGCTACATTCCCTCCTCAAACTGCTGGTTTTTGCCGCATTTAATGTAGCAATATCCGTCAGATAGAAGTTTGCATATTTTTCAACAGTTGTTGCAATCTGTTCGATAACAGCGGTTTTATCTTCCTTTCTCATAATTCAATCTTTTTTTAATTTTCATCCACTGATTTAGGATCAATTTTAAGACCCGGACTCATTGTACTTGAAAGATAAATGCTCTTAACATAGGTACCTTTAGCTGCAGTAGGTTTTAACTTGATGAGGGTGGCCACAAATTCTTTCGCATTTTCGCGAAGTTGATCAGGATTGAAAGATACTTTTCCGATAGAAGTATGCACAATGCCGGCTTTATCTACTTTAAAGTCGATTTTACCTTGTTTTACTTCTTTCACAGCCGTAGCTACCTCATTGGTAACCGTTCCGCTTTTTGGATTAGGCATCAAGCCGCGGGGACCCAATATTCTTCCTAAAGCGCCTATTTTACCCATGATAGCCGGTTGCGTGATAATAACGTCAATATCAGTCCAACCACCTTTAATTTTGTCAATATATTCATCAAGACCTACATAATCGGCTCCTGCTTCTTTCGCGGCAGTTTCCTGATCTGGAGTAACTAATGCGAGAACTCTAACTTGTTTCCCGGTTCCATGAGGCAGCGACACAACTCCTCGTACCATTTGGTTTGCTTTACGAGGGTCAATACCGAGACGAACGTCGATATCGACAGAGGCATCAAATTTGGTTGTTGAAATTTCTTTTACCAAAGCAGATGCTTCTTTCAGTGTATAGATTTTCCCTGCTTCAATTTTGCTTAAAGCCAACTTTTGATTTTTTGTCAGTTTACTCATATCTCTATTGAAGTTTTAATTATTTACAGGGAATGCCCCTTTTACCGTTAAACCCATGCTTCTTGCTGTTCCTGCTACCATTTTCATGGCAGAGTCAAGCGAAAAGCAATTTAAGTCGTCCATTTTGTCTTCGGCTATTACTTTCACTTGTTCCCACGTGATTTCTCCAATTTTCTTTCGATTTGGTTCTGCCGATCCTCCTTTTATTTTGGAAACTTCCAATAATTGAATTGCTACCGGCGGATTTTTTACTACGAAATCGAAAGACTTATCGGCATAATATGTAATTACCACAGGCAATACTTTACCGGCTTTCTCTTGAGTTCTGGCATTAAATTGCTTGCAAAACTCCATAATATTAATGCCTTTTGAACCCAAAGCGGGACCAACAGGTGGAGAAGGGTTTGCCGCTCCTCCTTTTATCTGTAATTTTATTTGTCCAGCAATCTCTTTTGCCATTTGTTAAAAAATTTAGTTAATAAACACATTTTAGGATATTCTATTAATATAGAATTCCTCTTTTGAAAAGAACCTTTCGAAGAGCGTAACCTAATCTATTATTCTTTTTCTACTTGCATATACCCTAACTCGAGGGGAGTTCCCCGGCCAAAGATTTTAACAAGTACAATCAACTTTTTCTTTTCAGGAATAATTTCTTTAATTTCTCCATGAAAACCGTTGAATGGACCATAAGTCACTTTAACCGTTTCGCCAACATAGTATTGAACATCGAATTCTTCAGGTTGCTCCTGCAATTCATCTACAGTTCCGAGAATCCGGTTTACTTCAGATGAGCGCAGAGGAACCGGTTTGTTTCCTCCGAGAAATCCAATGACATAGTTGACGTTTTTCAGGAAGTGTACGACCTCTCCTACCAGAGCTGCTTCAATAATAATATAGCCGGGAAGATAAGCGCGTTCTTTCAGCACTTTCTTTCCGTTACGTTGTTGAAAGATTTTCTCTGTAGGAATTAAGACTTGAGAAATATAATTTTTCAAGTCCGAATTTTTAATTTCAGCTTCAAGATATTCTTTCACTTTATTCTCTTTGCCGCTAACGGCGCGGAGAACATAAAATTTCTTTTCTATATCAGACATCTTTTAGTTAAAAGATTTTTTCGTAAAAGAAATTTACAATAGATTTAAAACTAAAATCAATAGCAAACAATACAATCGCCATTAATAAGGAAGCAGTCATTACGACGACGGTACTACTTGTCAACTCTTGTTGAGTAGGCCAAGACACCTTATGTACAAGTTCGTTATAAGATTCTTTAATGTAATTAATAATTTTATTCATTATATAATTATTATAATCTTTTATACTAAGCACGGGTCGAGAGACTCGAACTCCCGACCCTCGGTTTTGGAGACCGATGCTCTACCAAACTGAGCTAGACCCGTATATTTAATTAAAAATTAAAAATTAAGAATTATTAAAAATTTACTTTATTCTAATTCTTAATTTTTAATTTTTAATTTTATTCAAGGATTTCCGTAATCTGACCAGCGCCAACCGTACGGCCGCCTTCACGGATAGCAAAACGCAAACCTTCGCTGCAAGCTACCGGATAGATCAAATCAATAGTAATCGTTACGTTATCGCCAGGCATTACCATTTCGGTTCCTTCCGGAAGAGTAATTTCACCTGTTACATCCAATGTACGGATATAGAATTGCGGACGATATTTGTTATGAAACGGAGTATGACGGCCACCTTCTTCTTTTTTCAGGATATATACCTCTGCTTTTACTTTTGTATGAGGTTTAACCTTGTTCGGGTGGGTAATAACCATACCGCGTTTTACTTCGTCTTTGTCGATACCGCGCAGCAATAAACCTACGTTATCGCCGGCTTGGCCTTCGTCGAGAATTTTACGAAACATTTCAACTCCCGTAACTACCGATTTTTTACCTTCAGCGCCCAAACCGATAATCTGAACTTCTTCGCCTGTTTTGATGATGCCGGTTTCGATACGACCTGTAGCAACGGTGCCACGGCCAGTGATGGAGAAAACATCTTCAACAGGCATCAAGAATGGTTTATCTATATCGCGCGGAGGAAGTGGAATCCAAGTATCAACTGCATCCATCAGTTCCATGATTTTAGCTTCCCATTCGGGTATGCCGTTCAATGCGCCTAAAGCGGAACCTTGGATAACCGGAGTATTTACGCCATCGAATTCATAAAAATCAAGTAATTCACGCATTTCCATTTCAACAAGTTCCAACATTTCAGGGTCGTCAACGATATCCACTTTGTTCATAAAAACAACTAATTTGGGAACGTTTACCTGACGAGCTAAAAGGATATGTTCGCGTGTTTGAGGCATTGGACCATCTGTAGCGGCAACTACAATAATAGCGCCGTCCATTTGAGCAGCACCCGTAACCATGTTCTTCACGTAGTCGGCATGGCCCGGACAATCTACGTGAGCGTAGTGACGCTTGGCAGTTTCGTATTCAACATGAGCGGTATTAATCGTAATACCTCTTTCTTTTTCTTCCGGAGCGTTATCAATTGAATCGAAGGAACGTATTTCCGAAAGACCTTGTTTAGCTAAAACGGTAGTAATAGCAGCAGTCAACGTAGTTTTACCGTGGTCAACGTGACCAATTGTACCGATGTTAACGTGAGGTTTCGATCGGTTGAAATGTTCTTTTGCCATATAAAATAGATCTTTATTTTGAATGAATATTTATTTTTATTTTCCTCTTTCTCTATTTATGAGCCGGTGCTGAGACTTGAACTCAGGACCTCTTCCTTACCAAGGAAGTGCTCTACCGCTGAGCTACACAGGCAAATTAAAAGAGCGGAAGACGGGACTCAAACCCGCGACCCTCAGCTTGGAAGGCTAATGCTCTATCGACTGAGCTACTTCCGCAATTTCAACCTCTCACTCCCCTTAAGGAGACTCTTTATTTCCCCCTTCACGGGGCGGGGGGGTGTGGGCAGAGATGGATTCGAACCACCGAAGGCGTAAGCCAGCTGAGTTACAGTCAGCCCCATTTGGCCACTCTGGTATCTGCCCCAAACTTGTATCAAAAAAGTCGATTGCTTATTGCTCCCGAAAAATTGAAACGGGTGCAAAGTTAGTAATTATTTTTTTAATGACCAAAATATTCTGCGTTTTTTCTGAAAAAAAATTATGCACAGAAATATATGTATCTAAAAATAAGTTATTTTTTCGACCTTTGTTTTTCTTTATGCTTCACAACTTGACGTTCTAATTTATCAACGCATTTATCAATAGCTTTTTCAAATGTATCGGCTATCTCTTGAGCAAATAACTCTGTCCCGGATAAAGATAACCGCACCGAAGCATCTTTGTTATCATTAGTTTCAGGTTTAACTACTTTTAAAGTTACATCGGCTAAAGAAATATCCTCATTGAATTTGGATAGCCTGCTAACTTTTTTCATGATAAAATCTTCTAATTTTTGACTGGCTTCAAAATGAATTGATTGAATAGTTATTTCCATAAAAAACCTCCTTTTGTTTTTTAAGCTCTTGGATGAGCTCGGTGATACACTTTTTTTAATTCTTCAAAGGTTGTATGAGTATAAACTTCAGTAGAGGAAAGGCTTGCATGTCCTAATAATTCTTTGACCGCATTCAAATCAGCACCGTTGTTCAGCATACTTGTCGCAAATGTGTGCCTCAATACATGAGGACTTTTTTTAGATAGATTTGGAATCTCCGATAAACGTTTGTTTACAATACTATATACGATGTAATTGGATAGTTTTTTCCCGTTTTTCCGGACAAAAAAAGCATTGTCAACGGGAGAATCTATTGTTTCATTCCTTATATATATATAGGCTTGCATTGTTTCTTTTAAATTATCGGAAAAAGGAATTAGCCGTTGCTTATCTCTTTTTCCGTTTACTTTGATTAATTTCGCATTAAAATCAACATCTTCATTCTTTAATCCGACCAATTCAGCGCATCGAATGCCGGTCGTATAGAAAACATCCAAAATTGCTTTATCCCGCTCGCCTTCAAAAGCATTTGCTCCATCCCACTCTGAAAACAACCGGCTCATGTCTAAATCTTTAACAAAATGGGGGAGAGGTTTGTTTACTTTCGGTCCGCGCAAATTCTTAATAGGACTTGTCTCGATATATTTATACTTGCATAAATACTTGAAAAAAGATTTTAAAGAACTCAATTTCCGGTTGACCGACAAAGGTGAATAGCCTTCGTTCATCAACGAAACGATCCAGCGGCGAACGCATACCGTATCGATTGTTTTTGGATCAAAGGTATCATCGCCAGAAACAAAGTATTTAAACTGGGATAAATCATTCGAATACGATTCCACTGTATGAGAGGAATAATTTTTCTCGTATTGAAGATACCGTAAAAATGATTCAATTAACATATCTTCCAAATAATTTACGCAACGAAGATAGTAAAAAAAATGGAAGTAATGAAAAAATATAAGGAAAAGAATATAAAATTATTCAATCCTTTCATTTCTATACTGATATTTTATTGTTATTCTTCCGCCTGATGTAGTTTTTGGACATAAACGGCGTGAATTTTTTGTTTTCTTTTTTCTACGGAGGGTTTTGTAAAAGCTTGTCTTCTCCGGAGTTCTTTGGTCACACCTGTTTTTTCAAATTTTCTTTTGAATTTCTTCAAGGCTCTCTCAATGTTTTCGCCTTCTTTTAATGGGACAATAATCATAAGTTTTTTTGATAATTAATTTTTAAAGTTATTTAATATACTTATTTCGGGGTGCAAAGATAGTGGAAAGTTTTTCATTGTCAAAATATTTTTGTTAATTATTTTCATCAAAAACTTTTTTAGGAATTTCTTGGATTTTCAGAAAAAAGAGTTATATTTGCATTGCTTTACAATTATACTTCCACTCTTCTAAAGGAAGCTCTGTTTGTAAGAATGTAACAACGATAAACTGAAAAAGGATTTCAGGAAACTTTTCAAGAAAGAGATTGTGTTTTTTTCTCTTCGTCGGTGTGCAAGAAGTACCCTTTCTTCTCATTTTAATTCATTGTAAATGATTATGCCTAATTTAGTATTTAAAATTATTAAAATCTTATTATCCAAACCTATATACAAATTTGGTCTCTTTTTGCAACACTATAAAGTAAATGGAGGCGAGTAGTAAGTTTTTCAATATATTATATTTGTAGATTTATCTTGCCTTGATGAATTGTTAGCCGGTCAATAGGAACGCAACGAGTTTTATATACAAAAAATAAGGCTATGCTAAAAAACGTTGCTTAATCCCAGATTTCAATGTTTAAAATTCAGGTTTTTGCTTGTCTGATTTTATGAAAAACAATGTTATTGACCACTTTTAACTATTATTAACTAAATAAATTATCAACATTGACAAATTTATACTACTTTTGTCAAGTAAAATTAATCATTACAGACCGTTGCTTACCAAAGCAACATAGGTGGGAGATAAATGACAATAAAATCAAGTTTATTAATAAAAAAATATGAGAAGAAATTGTATCCAATGAGCTTCCCTGTCTCTTACTTTTGTTAATAAGGCGTCTTCAGGTGGTTAGGAATGAAGGGGATGTTTTTGTGAAAAAATGAATCCTTTGCGAACATAGTTCAGACGTTAAAATAATATGGTTATTAAAATATTTAAAAAGAGAGGCAGGGAAGCGCGTTGGAAGTTAAAAACTAAAATTTTATGAATTATAAGAGATAAATTATATAACTATTCAATATAACTATTTAATTAATTAATCAAATAACATTAAATTATTAACAAAAAAAATGAAAAAAATCTATTTGTTTTTATTATTTGTGTCTATTTTTGCTATCGGCGCTAATGCGCAGGTTACAATAGGCAGTGTAAAGGAACCTGAGAAATATTCCATTTTGGAAATCGACGGTAACTATGGAGGAGTACGTTTGCCTCAACTAACGACTGCGGATAAAGCGGCTTTAGAGGCTAAGTTTGCTGAAAATACTGCAGGTAGTGAGGGGCTGCTTATATACAGCGTTGATGATAGTGAATTACAATTCTGGGATGGTGTAAAATGGGTGTCGGCAAAAGGCAGCCCGGAACCATGGCGGGTTTCAGGCGGAAGCGATGAAGCTACGTCCAATACCGAAGATATCTACCAGATGGGATGGGTTACCATTGGCTCGGCAGATTCAATTGACTCTTCCGTTGCGTTCAAGGTAACTGCTACCGACAGGGGTATGTTGATTCCCAAATTAACCGAAGCACAACGAGATTCTATTAAAAATCCTGTGGATGGACTATTTATTTACAACATCGACGAAGATTGCGTCAACTATTATAACTCAGAGGATCAAGAATGGCAATCGCTTTGCGGAAGAATGGGTAAAGCTACTATTAGCGACGTGTATTGCGACGACATAAGGGTTTTCGGCAATTACATTGAAGGTGTTGAAACGACAGTGAATGAAAGAATTAATATTCCTGTAGAAGTAACTAAAATAGGTTCTTACGATATAACTGTGACGGTAACGAAAAATGGTGTGGACAACGGATACACTTTTATCGGAAGCGGCACATTTATGTACACAGGCAGGCAAACGATAACCCTGACAGCACAAGGCACGCCTAAAGAAGCGGATTTTAACCCAACTCCGCCGCCGACAGTAGGAGACAATATCCAGATTTCTGTCAATGGAGTTGACTTTGATAGTTGTACCGATTTCGTAATTCCGGTAACTCCTGCCTTGGCAGACTATAGCGTAACTTGCGGAAGCGCTGTTGTGAGGGGGGTTTATACAATGTTGCCCGATCAGACAAACTCCGACGATGCTACGCACTACATTGAGGTAACTGTGAATGTTTCGGATTTAGGAGCCGGAAATGCAGCATCGGGGTGGTCAGCTGAAACCACGAGAGTGAGCGGAGTGCAATTTAGAGGAAACGGAAATTTCAATTCTACAGGCATTCAAACCGTCAGGCTTTATGCCGTAGCCGGCATAAGAGCCACCACGCTCGACCCAATCACGCTGACTATGACTTTCCAGACAAAAAATGGCGCTGTTGATTGTTCCGTAGTGGTGCGCGCAGCATATACTCCTAAAAAAATTGTATCTTTCGGTTCTAATTCCTCTTATGGATACAATTTATATTACCCCACTTCCGCTTCTCGTAATTTTTTGGGAAGTGTTTATAATTACGGCAGTTTAGAGAGCAGCACGGTGAAAATGGTTACTGATTTTACAGCTCCTGCGGGCTATACAAAAGTTGGAGCTTTCTCTGTAAGATGGGATAATGTTGACGCTGACGTGAATAGCACAACTGTATGGAATACGATTATGACTGAAAAACCCGACATTGTAATAATTGCATACGATGCCAATTATATAAATGCTACTGGAGCGTCGCTTATTATGAAGTATCTGAATGCAGGAGGAATAGTGCTGCATTTTGCTGAAAATAATCCACAGTACATGGTTTCACAAGTATTTGGGATACCATATAGTAGCATTAATGCAGATAGAGCCTCAAGCGGGGGTGAAGTTATTACCCTTCCAAATTTTGATGACCCGATAATTAATGGTCCGTTCCAGCCGGCAGGAATGAAATCTCTCGGAGGATTAGCTGTTGGCGGAGATACGGAGCGAACTCTTTATTATGTATCTGGTTTGCCGCAAGCTGGAATGATTATTTATGGATATAACTCGAGCGGAAGTGGATATGTTTCGGCATTCAGAGCAACAGGACAAAGATATTGCTATTTTGGTGAAGGCGGTTTCTTTACCAACGATAACAACGGCAGTTGGTTGAATGATCACACAGAACCTTTTGCGACAACACATGACTATCCCGGTGATCCCGCATATAACGAGTATCGTCCTGCGATGCGTCGTGTAGAAGCAGCTAATTATCCAAACGGTGCTTATAATTCGTTCTATTTTGCAAATATGTTGGCTTGGGCTATTGACGTAGCGCAGTTTAACGGAATTAATTCAACAGGGAATTAATAAAAACTGAAAACTAAAAGATAAAAACTAAAAGTTAAGAGTTAAAAACCCTTGGCTTTTAGTTTTTATCTTTTATATCCTTGAAATTAATTGTCATTGCGGACTTTGTATCCCTTTCATATACCAAGTAGTGGACAAGGATACGATAAGTTTGGAGATGCTGTCACAATCAAAAACTTTTTCAGGTTTTTCTTGGAATTTCAGAAAAAAAGACTTATATTTGCATTGCTTTACAATTATGCTTCCACTCCTCTAAAGGAAGTTTTACTTGTAATGATGTAACAACCGATAAACTGAAAAAGGATTTCAG
>JGI24699J35502_11133896_pt1 | contig 18492 bp, 16 predicted proteins | sample TergutMp193P4_FD_35502 | JGI IMG/M metagenome (IMG submission 35502) | reverse complement strand
AGTAAAGTTCTATCCTTATTTTCATAAAACAAATATAGCTCTTTTTCTCTCATTGTCAAATTTTTATACCAGCATACTTTTTAGAACACCTCCCAAATTTTTATGCCAGCATATTTTTAGAACGCCTCCATGAATCAAATGAAAGAACAACACAATATAGAAATCCCTTTTAACAATTATTATATGCTACCTTTTAAACATTTCTGCTTTTCTTCTGTCAAAGCAGTAAAGTGATTGTTTTATTCTTAATAATTAAAAGTCATGAAAACAAAATTATTTTTCATTTTGTCCATTTCGCTTATATTGAGCGCTTGCATGGTGGAAAGGACGGCAGAAGCGCAAGTGTATGTTTCAGTATATAAAAGTATCCCTTTAGCTCCTAATGTGAGCGTATCAATAGGAATTCCGCTGGGCGTTGCTCCTGGGCGCGGCTATATTTGGATCGACGGGTATTGGTCGTGGGACTATAATTATGGCGAATACACATGGGTAGACGGTTACTGGGCTCTTCCTCCTTATGCCGACGCTTACTGGATTCCCGGATATTGGGAATATTACCGAGGAGGTTACCGTTGGATCGGCGCAAGTTGGTTGCCTCGAAATTACAATTTGAACTTTGGATATGCGAGGGGAAGATACGACTATTACGGTCGTCCTGTTTACTATCAGAGACCGCAAAATCTGCGTCAGAGTTACGCTTATGCCTACGATCACGATCCGAGACATAGAAATAGCGGATATAATAGTTCCTCTTATTTTAACAATTCTCCTCAAAAAGACCGGAATAGAATCAATCAGGCATCACGAAATCCAAGTTTTGCTCCAACAACATCAGGTCGGCAGGAGGCTCGATCGGTGAGAGGAAATGACAATTCGAAAGGAAACAATCCTTCCAGTCGATCATCAACGCCAGCAAGAAGCGAATCTGTCACGCGGAACAATCAACCGAATAATGGAGGAAATTCGCGACCAGATTCGAATGATTCGCGGTCAGAATCCACAAGAACGAACACTCCCAATTCCCGACCGGAATCGGAAAGACAAGGTTCGCAGGAAAGACAAAGTTCTCAAGGCAACCAGCAAGTGCGGACAAGAAGCAACGATTCGGATCGTTCTTCTTCGAGAAGCCGCAATTCGGGGGGGGGCGAAAGATCCGGCAATCGGAGTTCAAATGGCAGTCACTCAAGGCAAGGAAGGTGAGATTTAACTTTTTTTGCACTAACAAATAGAGGATATTTTATAGAACAATCGTACATTTGTCTTTGATTTGACTTTTAAGGGAGAAAATCAATTCGTAAAAAAAACGATTATTATTTTATTTTATTAATTAAAAAATTTCTACGATGAAAACTAAAAATTTTTACAAGTTTGCTTTAATCGTTCCTGTATTAGCCGCTTTATGTTTGATGGCTTATACGCCTAATGCAAAAGAAGCTCAAGATAGCCAAAAAGAATTACAAATTGAAAGGGTAATCACCGTTGACAAATTGGTTTACGATTTCGGAACCATACCGCAAGATGGCGGCAATGTAAGCACGGTATTTACTGTTACCAATAATACTGCGAGTGCGATTCTTTTAACAAATGTGAGTACTTCGTGCGGATGTACAAGTCCCAAATGGACAAAAGAACCAATCGAACCGGGTAAAACAGGTGAAGTTACGGTAACTTATAGCCCCAAAGGACGTCCGGGTCCGTTTGAAAAAGTAATCACAATATCTACAAGCGGCGAACCGGAAAGATTGATTGTCCGCATCAAAGGAGTTGTAGAAGAATAAGTTTTTTTCAAATTCATGGAAACAGGCGCTATTGAAGCTAAATTTAAAGAAAAATTCGGCCTCGGGGGAGTTCTTTACACTTCGCCGGGGCGAATTAATTTAATAGGGGAACATACCGATTACAACGGAGGATTCGTTCTTCCGGGAGCCATTGATAAAGCGATGTATTGCCAAATAAAACCGAATGGAACCGATCAAGTCAGAGCGTACGCTCTGGATATGAACGAGTTTTCGATATTCGGTTTGCAAGAAGAAGATAGACCGGAAAAAGGGTGGGCAAAGTATATCTTTGGCGTTGTCAGAGAAATGATGAAACGGGGAAAAAACATTCTGGGATTCGATATTGTTATTTCCGGCGATGTTCCTTGGGGTGCAGGCCTGTCGTCGTCTGCCGCTTTGGAAAGTTCCATCGCTTATGCTTTAAACGATCAGTTCAATTTAGAATTTACTCTCCCCGAATTGGCTCTCATAGGCCAGGCTACAGAACACAATTATGTAGGCGTGAAATGCGGCGTCATGGATCAATTCATTTCCTTGTTAGGTAAAGAAGGATCGCTGCTTCGCTTGGATTGTCGTTCGTTGGAATACGAATACATTCCTTTTTCGCCTAAGAGATATAAATTGGTGTTGCTGAATACCTGCGTTGCTCACGAATTAGCGTCTTCCGCATACAACCGGAGGCGCGAATCCTGCGAACGGGCGGCGAAGGCAATCGCTCAAAAACATCCAGAAGTCCAATGCCTTCGCGATGCGAATCTAAAAATGTTGGAAGAAATAAAAAATACAGTCAACGCCGAAGATTATCAAAGGGCAGAATTTGTTATTGAAGAAATCCAACGTTTATTAGATACCTGCGAAGCTTTGAAAAAAGACGATTACGAAACAGTAGGAAGAAAAATGTATGAAACGCACGAAGGTTTAAGTAAAAAATACGAAGTAAGTTGCGTCGAACTGGATTTCTTAAACGGGCAAGCAAAAAAGTACGGAGTAACCGGTTCGCGCGTGATGGGCGGCGGTTTCGGCGGATGCACCATCAATCTGGTTCAGGAAGACAAAGCGGATGAATTCATTCAAAATGCTTCGGAGGCTTACGAAAAAACATTCGGCATTCGCCCCAAAATATATGATGTAGTCATAAAAGACGGCGCAAGAAAATTAAGCTGATATGGTAAAATTATTTCATTCTGCCGGCTGGTTTCGGGCAGCCGGAAATTACGGAAAGCAAAAGCGCCTCATTATTTTACTGATCGCTATTGGGGGTGTGGGAATATTTTTTTCTTCTTGCAGTAAACCGGAGGGGTATTATTTGACGGAAGGAGAAATTTTCAAAACAACCGTCCATATTAAATACAAATATCCCAAAGACTTACGGGAAGAAATATTTGCGCGTTTAGACAGTTTCGATTTGTCGCTCAATCCGTTCAACAAAAAATCCATTCTGTATCGAGTAAATCACAACGAAGAGGTTGAAGTAGACGATTGGTTTATCACGGTTTTTAACAAAGCAAAAGAAATCTCCGAATTGACCGGAGGCGCATACGACATTACGTGCGCTCCTTTAGTGAATTTGTGGGGGTTTGGTTTTGAAAAAATGGACGAAATTAACTCCCGCACGATCGACAGCCTCAAGCAATTTGTGGGTTATCAGAAAGTCTGGATAGAAGGACGAAAAGTGATGAAAGCAGATCCCCGTTTGCAATTAGACGCTTCTTCCATCGCTAAAGGCTACGCTTGCGATGTGATAGCGCAACTGTTCGATTCTTATGGAATTAAGGATTACATGGTGGAAATTGGAGGAGAAATTCATGCAAAAGGGAAAAATCCGCAAGGAAAGACTTGGAGCATAGAAATCGAACAACCGATCGACGATGTTGCCGGCTTTCAGCAAAAGCGGCAAGAGTTGATTTATTTGAAGGATCGTTCCATCGCCACTTCTGGCAATTACCGTAATTTCTACTTGAAAGACGGGAAAAAATACGCGCACATCATTCATCCTCTGACAGGCTATCCGGTGGAAGGGAACCTGTTGAGCGTTTCGGTTATCTATCCGGATTGCATGACTGCCGACGCTTTTGCCACGGCCTTTATGGTCGTGGGGATGGACAGCGCTTGCCTGATTGCCAACCGTACTCCTGAAATGGAATATTTATTTATTTATAGCGATGAAAATGATCGTTTTATGGAAAAGAAATCTGCAAACTTCGACAAACTGAAAATAAAGTAACAATGCAATAATAAAATCATGAAAAAAATAACTTTGTTAACTACGCTATGGTTGATAGGATGTTGGGTCTACGCAGGACCAGTTACAGAGCATGGCCAATTGAAAGTGAACGGAAAACAATTAGTAGATCGAAACGATCAAGCAGTAGTATTGAGAGGGGTTAGTTTTGGCTGGTCTAATTGGTGGCCGCAATATTATAATGCGGAAGCAATCGACATTTTGTCAAACGATTGGAAGTGTTCGGTACTGCGCGCGGCGATGGGCGTAGAACCGGACAGCGCTTATATTTCCGATCCTCAATCGCAACTCGCCTTGGTTACGACTGTCATTGAAGCGGCTATAAAAAACGACGTCTATGTCATTATCGATTGGCACAGTCATGGAATGCGAACTTCGGAAGCCGTCGACTTTTTCCGGCAAATGGCCGATCGTTACAATCAATACACCAATATTATTTATGAGATTTTTAACGAACCGGTCATGCAATCATGGGAAGAAATAAAGGCTTATTCAGAAGAAGTGATTCAGGCCATCCGCGAATTCGACCAGAATAACGTTATTTTGGTAGGTTGTCCGCATTGGGATCAGGATATACACTTGGCGGCCAACGATCCTTTGACCGATTGTCCGAATATTATGTATACTTTGCATTTTTATGCCGCCACTCACAAAGCATGGCTGATCGAACGGGCCAATGATGCTTTGAACAAAGGCATCCCCATTTTCATTTCCGAATGTGCGGCGATGGAAGCCAGCGGCGATGGGCCTTTGGATTTGGATTCATGGAATACCTGGCTGAATTGGGCCGAAGACAACCAAATATCCTGGGTATGCTGGTCGGTATCTCCCAAAAATGAAAGCTGTTCGATGATGAAAGAAACGGCTCTTCCGCAGGGACCTTGGAAAGATGAAGATTTGAAAGAATGGGGCATCCTGACCCGCCATACGATTCGTCAATACAATACGAACACGGATAGTACCGATACTACGGATGTCAGCAGATATTTATCCGATATTTATCCGGCATTTTTGTGAGCATTTTTTCCAAAAATGGTCATCCAAATGATTTTTAGATCCAATGAGAAGGACCATTTTTTGATATACTCGATGTCGTATTTCACTCGGTTTTCCATTTTCCATGTTTCTTCGGTTTCGCCCCGCCAGCCATTGACTTGCGCCCATCCGGTTATACCCGGTTTCACATAATGCCGGTCGTTGTAATGTTTGATTAATGCTGAATATTGTTCAGTCTGGCTCAACATGTGAGGACGAGGCCCCACCACCGACATTTGTCCGCACAATACATTGAAGAATTGAGGCAATTCGTCGATATTCCATTTGCGCATGAAATGACCGAAAGGAGTGATGCGGGAATCGTCTTTCGTAGCCTGTTTTTTATCCGATTCTTCATTTATGTACATGCTGCGGAATTTATAGCACCGGAAAGGCAAATTATTCAGTCCCGTACGTTCCTGTACAAAAAATGCAGGTCCTTTCGAGGTCCATTTGATGATGCCAATGATCAGCGGCAGCAGATTCCATCCAAAACACAAGATTACGAGCAAAGAAAAGAAAATATCAAAACTCCGTTTCAATAGTCGGTTACGGAGATGATCCAATGGAATCCGACGCAGATTCAAAACGCGAAAAGGACCCACCGCTTCGACATTGTACCCTACCCGCGCCCATCGTTGATTTTCGGATATTAAGTATATCTGAGTCCCCATTTGATGGCAGACCATCAGTTGTTCCTCAATTTTCTCTTTATCGCGATTCACTTTATCATAGGAAAGCGAAAAGGTGGAAAATACCGCCTGTATATCGTTTTCTTCAATAATTTGTTTCAATTGGGAAGTATTGCCCAATACATAAGAACGATCTTTTTCAGGAATTTCATTCATGTCTCGTGTGTCGTATTTCACGTAACCGATAAAGTGATAACCTAACCGCGGACTGCTTTCGATTGTTTGACGGAAAAAGTTGGAGATTTCGTTATACCCAATCAGAAGAATCCGTTGAAAAGGCCAATTTCGATTACGCAAGAATTTTAGAGTAAACATAAAAATCAGATAAGGAAAACATATTGGGTACAGAAAATATCTTTTTATGAAGATGAAAACCGCGGCTATCCATACAATCACAAAAAAGTTTATCTGTTAGGTCCATACAATAAGATGCAATGCCAGAAAAAATGGCAAAGAAAAAAATAATCGTTAGGGAGTAGGGTGTAAAAAATGTAAATCTATTTTTTTAGAAAATGCGTTCAATGATAAGGTTAATAAAAGGCATGAAAAAATTTTGATGTTTATATCACATTTTTTGCAGCCCCCTATGAGGTTATCATTATCAATAGATAAGAAAAAGGCATAGGAAAAATATAATTATTTGAATTTGAAATAATTCCAAACAGCTTCTTTCAACTTACTTTTCATTTTTTCCCACTATAGATTTTCCAAAGAAAGTCCCTTATAGGAGATGCTATATTCCTTACACTCTCCTGTATGTTGTAAAAAATAAGCGGCCTTTTGTTCTAATTCATTTAAATGGATCCGGGAAGAATTGCGTTTTATTTCTGCAAATTCTATTGTTTTATTCAACTCGTTGACAGCAATTAAATCAATTTCATTCTCGCCTTTCCTATCCCAGAACCTACCTAAGTTGGTATATTGACCGCTCTCTCTATAAACAGATTGGAAATACCGTTCAAGCATTATACCGGAAAACGCAGGATAATCTCTTCGAATAATCTCTTCGAGCAGTCCCAAACTCCCCGATTCTATAAAATTTTGATATTTGTAGATAAATCTAAACCAAAAAGCCATAAAATTATCTTCAATAAGGTAGCGTACTTGTTTGGACGATGGTTTAGCAAAGATGGGTCTTTGCTGAGAGATAACCGAAAAATCTCTTTCCAAACGCAACAGATATCCGCCAATTTCAATCTGTCCCAAATAGCTTTCAATTTCACCCCTTGTAGTCAATCCGCGGGCAACACATTCCAATATGGAAAAATAGATTGTATAATCTTTTCCAAATTCTTCGATAAGCAGGTTTTTCCCTTCATTCAAAAAAGGCGAATCTTCTTCGGTTATCAAACGGATCATTTCGTCGCATGTAAAGGCCTTGTATTTCATCAATAATTCCACGTACCAGGCTACTCCGCCCGTAAAAGTATAAAGCGCCAATAAATCTTCAGAAGTATAGTGGGGATTATAATCGGAAAGAATTTCACGCAATACGGACACCTTGAACGATTTCAGGTTGATTATTTGCCCTGCGCGACTGAATAAAGGTTCTTTTTTATCTTCAAAAATTTTGTGTATCAGCGAATAAATGGAACCGCTGATGAGCAAATTTATCTTGCTTGTTTTTTTATGCAAATCCCAATACTTTTGCATTTCGCTAAAAACAGCCGAATTGATGCGGTTAAATTCCTGAAATTCATCAATAATCAAACTGAACGGGCGATCTTTTGCAAGAATCATCAAATGTTCAAAGAGTTTTCCAAACGAAGAATAATCGCCCATTGGAATATGCAGTTTTGCCTGTATCTCTTCCACAAAATCACGACAAAGCATGTTTTCCGCCTTACGGGTAACAAAAAAATAAAGAGTCGGATGCTGTTCCGTACTTTTCAAAAGCAATTGCGTTTTTCCGATGCGCCTGCGACCCACCAGCACTGTCATTTGTCCTTCGGACAACGACAATTCCCGTGTTCTGTCCAAGCTTTTCAATTCCCGTTCTCGATCATAGAATTTCATACGAAAATATTTTTATCGAAATGCGTATTACCGTAATGTGCATTTCGATCATGCAAAGATAGAATCTTTTTGTAATATTTCATGCAGAAAGGTTTTAGATTTGACTTTCAATCTTTTTAGAAGCGATTGGAGATTATTCGCATTCAATCCTTCGACTATGCGACGGTTGGTCAACTCCCATATGATAATTCTGTGCGAACAAGATGTCCCGCAAGGTATAGCATGATGATTAATCGGATGCTTTAACTTATGGAGCATCCACTGGAAACCCACTTTCCAGTGAGTATATTGGTCCGTTTTATATCCGCACGATAGGTACATTGAATATCTATTTTTCCGAAACTTTGTAAATAAGGAGCTATTACCTCGCCAATGCCATTAAATTTTACAAAAACAGGCGTTTCGTTCCGAATGGCTTGAACAATCTCTTTTTCAACAGACGGCTTGACTAATTGCGGAAGACGCTCCGAACAAAATTGTTTACAATAATGCAAATAGGTGAAAACATCGCATCCTTCAAATATTTTCTTAAAACAAAGCTTGACCGCATTCTTTCTACCCAAAAACAAACAGTTCCAATTGAACGCGACATTACTTTTACCTTCTTTCAAAAGCGCCATTTTCATAAAAGCTTCCATAATCCCAACAGGATGAGTAGCTGCATCAAAATCAATAACTACTTGTTTCATATTTGCACATAAACTAGTACAAATATAAGTCAGAATTATAAATTTCGATTCAAAACTTCCAGAAAATACGCTTCATGTTCGTCAATTAGCTTTTCCCACGAATATTCATTTTTTATTCGGAGCAAATTGTTTGCAACAAAAATACCTTTCTTCTTGTTTATTTCAGCATCTATGTTATTTACTATCAGCATTATATTCTCAGATGAAGAAAAATACAAAGCGTCGTCGCAAAGTACGGTCTTATTAAACACATTATCATTGGCAACAATAAAACAACCGGCAGCCATCGCTTCCAATAAAGACGGATTTGTTCCTCCTACGCTATGCCCATGAAAATAAGCAGCCGAGAAATGACGGATGGCATCTATTTTATCAAAGTCGTAAATTCCGCCAATGAATCGCACCAATTTCTCGCCAGCATATTTTTCGACCAAAAATTTTCCGTGAAGCGTATTCGTTTTCCCGACAATAATCAACGGTTTGACATTCTTCTGACAGGAAGCCAAATAACCTTTTATAACAGATTCGATATTATTTTCGGGTTCGAGGCGAGCGATTATCAAGAAATATTTATTAGATTGTAAATCAAATTCTTTCAAAACACTTTCATCATAATCTATATAGATATAGGCGCCGTAAGCCAAAAATTTACTTTCTTTGCCGTATTTCTCTTTGTAATAATCGCGTATCCCTCTATTATCGGCGATAAGATAATGGCTGTATTGAACGGTGGTTCGTTCTTCCCAAAAGATAAACTTTTGCACCCATTTGTTAAACTTTGTTCGCTTGTATTCCAAGCCATCCATATTGGTAATAAATACTGGACGCTTGATACGCTTGACATTGAACCAAACATAGGCTGGTACAATGCTCGTATAACCTGCTTCGTAAATGATATCGAACTTTTCTCTTTTCAATGCATCTCTCAACGACAAAAAATCGTAAAAGAAACTTCCCACAGAATTCCCCATCCATGTCTCCGGACTGTAGATATGTTTGATTCGAACCCCTTTATAAAAATCTTCCTTATAAGAATGAAAATGAGGCGAATAAACCGTCACTTCATGTCCGCGAGCTGCCAAACCGACAGAAATGTATTCGGCAAACTGTTCAAAACCACCGTAATTATTGGGAATACCGCGGGTGGAGATAAATGCGATTTTCATTTGGCTATAAAATATCGTTTATAGTGTCCTTGTATCTATACACAAAACTTTCTTCACTAAAATTCTTTTCAAAAAAAATTCTTCCTTTCTCTCCCATTTCCTGAATAATATCACGATTATCAATGAAATACGCAATTTTCATCGACAAGTCGCTAACATCATCTCGATTCACCAAAAAACCAGTTTCTGCATCTATTATCATTTCAGGAATGCCACCAACCCTTGTACCAATAACAGGTTTATTGAAAAACATTGCTTCAAGTACTGTTGTGGGAAATGGGTCATCAAATGTTGAAGGGACAATAACAACATCTGTCTGTTCATAAATCTGTTCAATTTTTTTTATAAATGGTATTATAGTTACTTTGGTACCCAAATTCAAAGTATGGATTTTTGTAATAACTTCGTCTTGCATATATTCTTGTCCTGGAACAGGACTTCCCACAAAATAAAAATGACATTGACTTAGATGTTCTGAAGAAAGTTTTGCTATGGCATCCAATAATAAACATTGACCCTTATGACTTGGCTTAATTCTTCCTATTAACGCAAAATTTAATATACGATTATCAGTGTTCAAAAGGATATTATTATCATCCATTTCTTCTTTCTTAAAATTTATTCCGTTGTAAACAACCTTAATTTTTCCTGAAATCTCTGTATTAGCCACTTCTATCAAATTGTCACGAACAGCATTAGACACACAAATTAATGCATCAGATTTTCTAATAGCAACCCTATTAATTGTTTTATGCAATAAACTATTATTTTTTAATATTTCATGCACATGAATAATTTTCATTATATTTCTATAATAAAAAAGGACAGGAAGAGTTGCCAATGTGTTTAAATAAATGATGCTGGGTTTTTCCTTAATTAGGCGATTAATATCTTTTCTAAATACAACCAGAGTAAATATAAATTTGATTATTCCATTTGGTTTAAAATTCTTCTTTCTGATGATAGGTAAAGTTGGTAAAATATGAATCATAACATCAGTGCATTCATTCTTTACAAGTTCAATGAGTGGACCCTCTTCACATAAAATAAGCGTTTTTTTATAATCTGAAAAAGTTTTCATTACATATACTAATATTTTATCTGAACCATAAAGTTCGGAAGAAGGATGGAAAAAAATGATGGAATTGTTATTCATTGCATATATTGTATGTAATAGCTTTCAAGGAAAACATTAACACAGATTTATTAAATAAATAATTGTGTTTTTATTTCTAATTTCTTTTGTTTTTATTAATTGTTGATATGAGTAAAACTGCAATATTCCAGTTTAAGTTAATAACAAATGCCATGATTTTAAATTTTAAAGGCATCCTTTTTATTTTTAATGGAAACACATTTATCTCTTTTAATGATTCTAAGACTAAACTTTTATATGACCCAAATCCTTTTTTAGATACAGCGCTGCAAAGCATTATTGCATTAATGCTTATCATTTCTCTCACCCATTCATTAATCCCTTGAGTACAAATATTTCTTTTGAAATCCATTAAACATTTAGTCACATATAATGTATCGAACATTTTTTTTTCTAAATTGTTTGGGTCTCGCATTGAAGATTTTGGAGTTTGCACATAATTGTAAAAACAAAAATCAATCATTGAAATCTTTTTTGCACAAGAAATAATTTTAGGTAACCATTCACTGTCTTCCAAATAGATTTTAGGTTTAAAGGTAAAATTTGAATTTTGAATGACAGATATTTTAAAAATAAACAAGACTATGTAACAGTGAAATCCCCAATAATTTAACAAAAATTCATCCGGATTAATTATATCTGTAGTATAATTTATTATTTCTTCAACATCTGTTTTTTTAAGAAGATTTCCATTAATATCCACTTTATTATAATTTCCACACAATAAATCAAGGTCTTCTGTAATCATTCTATGTATAAGAACAGATATTGAATTTGTTTCCACATAATCATCTGAATCAACAAACATTATGTATTTTCCCTTAGCATTTGATATACCAACATTTCGAGCAGCGCCTTGCCCTTGATTTTCTTGACGTATTGTAGAAATAATGTCGTATTTTTCTGCATATTTTGCAATAATTTCTATTGTTTTATCTGTTGAACCATCATCTATTAAAATTATTTCATAATTATTTAAATTTTGATTTAACAAACTGATTAAACATTTTTCAATATAAACTTCTCCATTATATACAGGAACAATAATACTCAGAATCTTCTCGTATTTTTGCATATCTTCAAGATATTAATACCTTCATATATATTTTTTTTTCATTCCACCTCCAAGGCTTATTCCATAAACAAATAAATCGCTTGAAAAACATAATAGACCTAAAAATGTAATATTTATTTTTTGATAAATCCTTTTTCATATAAACAAAAAAACTTTGAGTAAAAGTAATAGCTTTCCACGCAGTATCGTTGCTACTTCCGCCTTCTAAATGACAAATGTCAGGACCATCTATAATAACTGACTTATATCCGTTTTTGAAATATCGACGCTGTAATTCTGTTTCTTCAAAATACAAAAAGAAATCAGCATCAAATAATCCATGTAATTCTATCACAGAACGACGAATAAACATATCTGCACCAGAAACATACTCTACTATAAATGGAAATTTTTTAATTTTTGCTTGTAATAATTGCTTTTTGTGTCTGTTAAAAAATTCATCATACCAAACGGGAAAATTCCCATAAGAACCTGAAAAATTTGAATTCGTATCTTTCAATATACATCCTAAACACGCAATATCTGCTGGTAAAACCATCATTTGGTCATAAAAAATTTTAATCGCATTATTTTTTATTATTGTGTCTGAATTTAAAAAAAACACATAATCTCCTTTAGAATATTCATACCCCAAATTATTTGCTTTCCCAAAACCTAAATTAGTTGGACTAGAAATGAAAATTATCCTATTATCTTTAATAAAAAAATCACAACTGTCATCTATAGAAGCATTATCAACTAAAATTATTTCATAGGAAATATCTTTTGTATGCAACAAAATGCTATCGATGCAATTTTGTGTTAATTGTCGTGTATTATAATTAACTATAATGACTGAAACGTCTATATTCTCCATCATCATTTTTTATTGAATTAGAAACCTTTGAAGAAGCTCTTTTTAAAGACAAATCACATAGATATAAAAATACTGAAAAAAATAGAAATTCAGAACCATATCTAAAAGGAAATATCATTAGTACGATTAACAATGTAAAAATAAGGTATAGTTTAAGATATAGTTTTATTGCTTTTGATTTCCAAAAGTAATTGAAACAAAACACAATATAAACAATAATGTAAATAATGCCATAATTACTTAATTCGCCGATAATGCCGACGTCGCTTCTAAATAAATGTAAATCTTCTTCTATATAAGAAATGTAGTTTCCATAAAAAGATGTTTCATGTGGTAGCCCATTGCCCAAAAAAAAACAACTCCAATGATCCCAATAATTTAAATAGAATAAATATGATGCAACTCTTATGTTATCTTCATTTAGTTGATTTTCAGTATTTTCTATAAGTTCACCCCAAAGAACATCTTTAAAATAGTAGATAGTTCCAGCCAAAAGAATCCCGCCACAAAAGAATAAATATTTTTTTACTATATTAAATTTTTGTAATAACAATGGAGCAATGAAGATACAAAGCAAAACAGCAAATAACGTCTGTCTGGTCATGTTGAGATAAATACCAAATAGAAAAAATAGTATCCATAATACATTTTTCCATCGTTGCTCACGAGAGTCATAAACTTTTTGCAAATAATAATAGAGAACAAATACAGCAAAATATATTCCTGCTGTCATATAGCGATAAATACCTGCCCGTATTTCTATGTCTTTTTCATAAGTGTCACCACGCGTATAAAAGTAATATTTTGGATATGTGAACTGCTGTACCAACTCAATTAATACCCAAATAAAAGCAATAAAAACAAATATCTTAAGTATTTCCTTTTCTGAAATTTGGAGCCGGTGCAACACAAAATAGAAAAGCCAACACAATTGCACTCTCAATACCCATATAGTTAGATAAATTTGCTGTCCATGTATAAAATAGCAGGGTATCACTCCAAGAAATGGTAACAACATAAAAAGTAATACATACTTTTTAAAATACATGTTGTTTGTTTTCTTCCGAAATTTAATAATACAAAAAATAAAAGAAATTGAAATTAGAAGTTGTAATATTTTAAACTGACTATTAAATATGTCTCCTTGAAACGACCAGAAATTGATAGAAGCTAATAAAACAAAACTAACATATATATTTTTTTTCATTTTAACTTATTGTAGTGTTATGCCATCAATGAAATTTGCCCAAATTTGAATCTGAAGGATTCATATATTTATAAAGAGTTCTAAATTTGGTGGTGTTCTACAAAACTGCAATCGTTTATATATTGCGATTTTAATTATTATAATCAATTAAATATTAGTGTATTATGTAATTTAAAAAACTTAGCTATATGAACGAGTATAGTATATATCACGGATGCCGACTCCCCGTACAAGCATTTTTTCGATACGCTTATATAACTTGGAATGACAGCCTTTATAAGTCAGTGCATGGTCGCCGATAAACTGACGTCCGCAATTTTTGCATAAACAATTTTGCTTTTTGGACGATTTTTTGCCATTTTTCTTTATTTTTGTGCTTTGGCAATGAAGGCAGTAAAGTTCTATTACTATTTTCATAAAACAAATATAGCTCTTTTTCTCTCATTGTCAAATTTTTATGCCAGCATACTTTTTAGAACACCTCCCTAAATTTATTTCGCAATAATTCATTTGTTATAAGATTCTTTTTTCTTATTTCTTAAATGAATTGTATTCATCACAAATTTATTTTTATTTATAAATATTTGCAGTGCGAATGCTAGAGCTCCACAAACAAGAGCAGATATAGCCAATCCCCAATAATTCATTGTACAATGTCGTATTCCTAAACATATTATAAAAAAAAATATACTATACGCAAAATTAATAATAAACGATTTAACAGGTAGTTTTATTCCTGTCAATTTCCATACAAAATATGCAGAAGAAATCAAAACCGCACATTCCGATAATATCCATACAACAGATGAACCTATACTTAAATAGTAATGAACAAATAGAAGATTGGCTATTATGCCGACAGAGGCGCCAATGATAGAATTTATTAGTATGCTTTTATCCGCTCTTAAAGGATACAATATTTGTATCACTAAAATCTGCTCAGTACCAATAATTAATATTAAAGGCATGACTATGCGCATTGGTAGAATCGCGCCTTCATAACCCACCCCTGCAATTAGTCGAATAATTTCCGGTGCATAAACTACACTCCATGCAATTACAGGAAAACTAAGAAATAAAAGTATATCGAAAGATTTGGAAATAAGGCATTTTACTTCATGAATATTTCCTTCCGACATCAACACACTCATACGTGGCAACATAACGCCTGTAAAAGCCGTAAAAAGCGACAAAATAATAGCATACAATTTTGTTGCCGTAGTGTAGTAACCTACCTCCGTATTTCCTCCAACAAAACCTAAAAAAGCCACATTAAATGAAGTGTACATAGAAGTTAATAATTTATATGTACCAATAGTCAAAAATGATTTGTAATATTTTTTTAAAGTAATGTTGTGAATATCAAACAAAACAAACTTGCGTCTATAAAACCAATTATATATAGCATTGACCGCAACCAACAAACACATCAAAGTAAAATAAATTTTATAATCGTCTGCATTGCGAATGAAAATAAACACACTTAAAACAAATAGTATCTTAATAATGAGAGAACGAATCGTAATGTATTTGAAATTTTCTATCCCTTGAAAAAACCATTCTATCAAAAATAAATTAAACAAAACCTTTGTGCCGCCTATAAACATTAGTTGCCAATACTCTCTTATTTGGGGGACAAAGCAAGTAACTAACACTAATACAACAAGAACGATAAAAGTAGCTATAGCATTAATAGTTAGCAAACTGGAAAAAACATTTGAAAGAGTCGATTTATCATTTTTATGTTGCGCAACTTCACGAATCCCTGTTGCGGCTATTCCCATCATTGAGAACAACACAAAATAGTTAATAATGCTATCTATAAAATTGCAAATACCAATATTAGTTACGCCTAATACTCGCGATACATACGGAAACGTTAGTAATGGAAAAATATATCCGGAGACAGCCAGAATAGAACTATATACAAAATTTTTTTTTATTCCCATAATTAATGTTGAAGTATAAATCAACATTTAATACATAACAAAAAAATTATTCAAATAATATTTTTACTTTGTGTGTAATGATTTTCTCTGAAGTTGGCATCTCAAAACAATCCTCTCCATATTTTTTTTTTAGATATTTTTCATAATCATAAGGGACAAAAAATAAATGTCCTTCAAATTCCATATTAGCAAGTGGTAAAATCCAATCCTTAGGATAATATCCAAAATTAACACCATAAGAATTTGAATATAAATTCTTATTTCCCAAGAATCCACCAAAAAATCTGAATAGAGGAAATAAAATATGCCTTGCAAAAGGATGCACTATTTTAGCAATTATAACAGGAAAATCAAATTTGGAGTATCTGTCAATATTATGGATCATCTTGTTCTGAATCTTGCTAGCCAATTTAGCAGGGAAATGAAGAATTCCTAATTCTACAGGAAAGATATCAATTTGGAGTCCTCTATATTTTTTTATTTTGTGAGACTTTATATCTTGAATATATTCCGACTTTTTGTCTCTTAATGTTGACCAATAAAAACGTATTTCATTGGAATCAGTATCATTATCATGCCAAACAAAATTTGATTTTGTGTCTGATATCACAATTTTTTTCAATTGTATCATGTCTTTAATAGGCATGTAGATATCCGTATCATCATCCCAAGGTATAAATCCCCCATGACGAACAGCACCTAAAAGAGTCCCTCCTTCGAGCCAATAAATTAGGTTATTTTCTCTACATAGCTTATCAATATAAATCAGCATATCTAACATTCTAAGTTGTGCCTTCCGTAAAGCAGAACCGTCAGGATTATGCTTCAATCGTAAAATATTATGTTCTTTATCAGTCAACATAATTTATATTTAAACGTTTTTCTTTTTTGATTCTATTTTGCCAATCTTTTACGCTTCGTCTATGACTCTACGTAATTGAGAACTACTTGTACCTTCTGTATAGGGAAAATAGATTATTTCCACATCTTTTTCTTTAAAATATTCTTCATAACGCAAAAACCTTGCTGTATTCTTGTAGTCACTACCAACAAAAAGATAGTGGTAAGGAATTTCATTGTATGCATCCATATCTTCCTCGTATGATTGAATAACTTTATTTACATATTTTATATTTTCAACAATTTTAAAACGCTCTTCAAAAGGTATGAATGCCTGTTTACCTTTGTGCAATGCATCTCTATGAACGCCAACTACTAGATAGTCACAATACTCTTTTGCTCGCCTTAGCAAATTAAGATGTCCTATATGAAATAAATCAAAAGTTCCACTTAAATATCCAATTTTAATTTGAGGAATTATGTTTTTACGCATAGAACTGTTTTTATAGTCAAAACTTTGCAATCCAAATTGATGAGGATTTTCATTATAATTTTGCAATACTTGCTTGTAAGTCTCTTCAAATTGCGGAATAAACAAATCTTGTTTCTGAAACATTTTATCAAGGATTTCATTTGCCAATTCGCCTGTTTGTGACAAGTCGTTTTCACCCCCATTAAACTTTGTACCGTTAATAAATCCCGGAGCTACATTTAAAATTCTGTTAAAAGAGCCTTGTTTTTCCAACTCAATATTTATGCTTTCAATAAAACTGCAAACAGCAGCTTTCGTTGCTCCATACAACGCAAACATTGGCGAAGAAATCAAGCCAGCAATGCTTCCCATTACTACACAATAAAAATCAGTCGAAGACAATAATTTTGGATAAAAAAATTTGATAATTCTGCAAACGGCCATCGCATTTACCTTATAACAGTTAATAATTTCGGCATCCAAAATATTATCAAATGTATCAATTCGTCCAAAACCAGCTGTAATTATAAGTGTGTCAATATCCTTGAATCGCTCTAGAATAAAATAATCTTCATTCAATAAGTCAAATTTGAAGAAAGTGATCTTATCTCCTATATTTATTGACGGTTCAAACTTGTCAAGTATATACACCTTCAGATAGTCTTCTTTTTCTATTAATTGCTGAGAAATTGATAAACCTATTCCATTACTGCCACCTACTACTAAAGCTATTTTTCTCATATTATACAATAATTAGTGTTAAGTTAAATAATGTATTAAAATTGCATCCATATCATTATCACTATATAATAAATATTCTATACGTTATTTTAGTTTTAACTTAATATTAAGCGTTATATAAGCTAAATACTTCATCCACCAAAACATCTTTCGCCTTGTTATGTTAAAATCAAAACTTTGCTTTAAAAACTATACAAACTCCTCGTCTGCCAAACGAAGCGTGTTGAAATAGTAATGTTTCTATTGTAATCAACACCTTAGCATATAAAACATCGCTCTTAAATACTCCCTTTGTGCTTGCCTATTAATTGTTTTATCATTGTCATTTGTATCCTTTAAATGATCGTATTTGCATTTTTTGCAATATTATTTTTCAACAATAGAAGCCATTCATGTTTAATCTCTTCAATGGATTTTTAAAACAAAAAATATTATCATAAACTGTTAATTTTTGAAACTTCCCAGAATAGAATCTCTGAGAATCCACCCTGCCGCTCCAACTCCCCCCAAAAACACAAACCCAATCAGTATCAGCATCTTTCTTGGGCTGGAAGCCCTCAACGGCACTACCGGCGGCT
>JGI24699J35502_11133897_pt1 | contig 18502 bp, 12 predicted proteins | sample TergutMp193P4_FD_35502 | JGI IMG/M metagenome (IMG submission 35502) | reverse complement strand
CAATCATTGGACAAAGATGAAGTGTGGAAATACCTTGAACGTTCGCAGGGTAATTGGCAGGAAATAAGTAAGTTTATTGTCAAAGAAAAGGCAAATTTTCATTTATTCCTGTTTTTAGCCACTTTGTCCGCTAAAGATGTCCGCGATACACCTGCAAAATATTTAAGCGCTCATTTACAAAACAGGAAACTAAAAGAGGATATTCCGGAAGATCTGGCTGTTCGTTACATTCTTTCACCGCGCATCGAATCGGAACTGATCAAGACTTGGAGCTTTTTTTCTAAAACCCCCGATGCAGCACCTCAGGATATTCGGTCGGTTATCGATTATATCAATAATCACATTGTTCTTAATGATGAGGAGAATTATTACAATTGCCGGATTACGCCTCAAGGCGTTTATGAATTGGAAATAGCCGATAGCCGTTCGCGCAATATTTTTTTTGTGGCGCTTTGTCGCAGTCTGGGTATTCCTGCACAGATAGAACCGGCTACGTCCAATCCGCAATATTTTGAAAATGGGATATGGAACGATGTGTATTTTCAACCGGAAACGGTTTCACCGTCACATCTCTCTCCGGCAATTTTAACCGTACAGAATGCGAAAGAAAATATAATAAAACCTGCTTATAGTACGAATTATTCACTTGCTTACTTTAAAGATGGTGATTTTCATACTTTGAATTTTGAAGAAAACGCCTCTGTGGCAAACTTTCCTTATACATTGAAAGTAGATCCCGGCTATTACCGGCTAATGATTGGAAGCCGTGCGAATGACGGATCGGTCTTTGTTCATACCGAGTATTTTGAATTGAAAGAGAATGTCCGTCAAACGGTGAATATTCTCATTCCTGAAACTGAAGGAAAATTATTGGTAAAAGGCATCATCGACATGAATTCGATTGTTTTTTTGAACGGCGGCTCAAAAACAACTTTGAAAGAGTTATCCAAAGGAAAAGGTTTGATACTTTGTTTCTTGGATCCAGGGAAAGAGCCATCGAAACATATTTTGCAAGATTTTCCAACTGTACAAACGGCATTAGACCAGTGGGGTGGGGGCGTGCTGTTTATGGTTCCAGATGATAAAGAATCAAGCGCCTTTGATATTTCGGCTTTCAAAGGATTGCCGTCTCATGCGGCTTTGGGCAGCGACCGGCAACGAGAATTACTACATTCCTCAATCAATGCTTTGCAACTTGATTTCAAGGATAATTTTCCAGTAACACTGTATCTTTCGAGTAATGGAGGAATTTTGTTCTCTTCGGTAGGTTATCGAATAGGTACCGGTACGGATGTTTTAACGACCATTCAAAAAGAACTAAAGACAAAGGAAGCTAAGAAATAAAAAATATTCCCGTCATTATAAGAGCGATTGCCCTCAAATGACGGGAATGTTTATTTTGTAATAATTTAATATAATTTGTTTAATTATTATATCTTTTTAGCTCGCCTCTCCTTTTTCCGGTATTCTCATTTTATAAAAGGATCGCCACATAAAAATTAAAGCGATTATAAGAAATGGAATGGCGATATAGATTGAATAATCAAAAGTTGGATTGATTTTCATTTCAATACAGATTTCTGTAGCCAACAATCCAAATAATGTTGAAAATTTGATGATGGGGTTTAAAGATACAGAAGAAGTATCTTTAAAAGGGTCGCCTACCGTATCTCCAATAACTGCAGCTTCATGTAATGGTGAATTTTTTTCGTTCAGGTCCACCTCAACTACTTTTTTTGCATTGTCCCAACTTCCACCGGCATTTGCCATATAAATTGCTTGGTATAATCCGAATATGGCAATGGATATTAAGTAGGCTACGAAAAAATTAGGATCCATAAATGCAAATGCTAATGTAATAGAAATTAGTGCAATGAATATATTCCACATTCCTTTTTGAGCATATTGGGTACATATTTTTACAACTACCTTAGAATCATCGGCATTCGCTTCAGTTTTATTTAAATTAAATGTTCGTTTGATAAATTCAACAGCTCGGTAAGCACCTGTGGTAACCGCCTGAATGGATGCTCCGCTGAACCAGAATATAACGGCTCCTCCGCAAATTAAACCCAAAATGACTTGCGGATCTGTCAGAGTTAAATGCAGGAGACCTACTTTTTCCAGCAAAAGTATAATGGAAAAAATCATGGTGGTAGCTCCTACGACTGCCGTACCGATTAATACTGGCTTTGCCGTTGCCTTAAATGTGTTTCCTGCCGAATCATTTGCTTCCAGGAAATGTTTTCCTTTTTTAAAATCAGGTTTGAATCCAAATTCTTTTTCAATAGATTTATCTATATCCGGAATTTGTTCGATTTGTGAAAGTTCGAATACGGATTGTGCGTTGTCGGTTACCGGTCCATAGCTATCGACAGCAATGGTTACCGGACCCATACACAAAAATCCAAAAGCCACCAATCCAAAGGCAAAAACCGAAGAGTGAGCTCCGAGAACATCCGTTAATCCTAATTGAGCAGTAAAATAGGCAATGGTCATCAATCCGACGATTAATAATCCTGTCCAGAAAGCGCCAAAATTACCAGCTACAATTCCCGATAAAATATTTAATGAAGCCCCTCCTTCGCGGGAAGCGGTCACGATTTCTTTTACATGTTTCGATTTAGAACTGGTGAAAAATTTGGTAAATTCTGGAATTAGCAGGGCAGCCAATGTTCCGCAACTAATGATAGTAGCCAATTCCCACCAAATCGTAGGAGACATGTCGTGCAATAATAGATAACTCATAAAAAAGGTGGCAGAAATACACAAGACAGCTGCAATTAATATTAATCGCATCAAAGGTGCTTCAAAATCAAAATCCTTTTTATTTCCATAAAGAATTTTTGAGATGGCTTGATTGATGAAAAATGAACAACCGGAAAGAAAATCCATTAAAAAACGCATTCCGAAAATCCATACGATTAATTTAGCCTGAATACTCGGATCTGGAACTGCCAATGTGATGAATGTAATTAATGCAACACCGGTTACGCCGTAGGTCTCAAAACCGTCGGCAGTAGGTCCGACGCTATCTCCTGCATTGTCTCCCGTACAGTCTGCGATTACACCCGGATTACGAGGATCGTCTTCTTTTACTTTGAAAATCACTTTCATCAAATCGGAACCGATATCGGCTATTTTGGTGAAGATTCCACCCGCGATACGCAAAGCGCTGGCTCCCATAGATTCTCCGATAGCGAATCCGAGAAAGCAAATTCCAACAATTTCACGAGGTACAAACAGCAGAATGCTTATCATCATCACCAATTCCAATGAGATAAGGAATAATCCTACACTCATGCCTGCACGCAGAGGAATGTTGACTACTTCCAACGGCTTTCCTTTTAGCGCTGCAAAAGCGGTACGAGCGTTAGCATAGGTATTTACCCGGATTCCATACCACGCGACCGAATAGGAACCGACCATACCGATAATTGAAAATAAAAGTACTTGTAGAACAACTCCAACGGATTTTCCGAGAAGTCCGAAAAAATAGATGCAAAGAATAGCGGCAACGATTCCGAACAACATGAGTAAAAAACGCCCCTGTTGCAGCAAATAGGTGCGGCATGTGCCATAAATGATTTGTGCTACTTTTGCCATCGAACTGTGTACGGGAAGTTTTTTGACTTGATAAAACAAATACAAACTGAACCCGAGAGTTCCGGCGATAATCGCAGCTCCATAAAATAGAAAATTCCAAGAGGAAATGGTTCCTCCAAATATATGGAATACTCCTTCGTGCAAATCCGGAATTGCCAAATCTGCTTCACTGGCTTGAATATTTAACACAGGAATTAATATCAAGCTCACAATCAACAATAAATATCTATGTATTTTCATGAATAAATGTAAAAATGTTAAATAAGCTGCAAAGATATTGCTTTTTTCTTTTAGTTATTCTTTATTTGCGTTATTTTTTATTAAAAAAATACTTTTTTGACGACGAACGAATAGGAAAATTGAATAGCAACACAATTATTAAAAAGTTTTTTTTATGCTGTCTTATTATAGCAATTTCCCAGTTAATAACATAGCTGCAAACGAAAAATAAATGACTAACCCTGTGACATCCACTAAAGTAGCTACAAAAGGTGCAGAAGCTGTTGCCGGGTCTAATCCTATCTTCTTCAAAACAAATGGGATCATTGAGCCAGAAAGCGTTCCCCATAAAACGATAAAAATCAAAGTTACAGAAACAGTTAAGCCTATCCATATCCAATATTCGCCATAATCGTATAAGCCGGCTTGTTGCCAAATAAAAATACGTAAAAATCCAATTGCGGCAAGGGAAGAACCTAATAATAATCCTGAAAGGATTTCTTTTTTCATGACGTACCACCAATTTTTCAACTGCAATTCATTCAAAGCTAAAGAGCGGATAATGAGACTGGCAGCTTGTGAGCCGGAGTTTCCTCCGCTGGAGATTAGTAAAGGAACAAACAAGGCAAGTACAACTGCTTTTTCTATTTCTTTTTCGAAAAAGCTCATAGCCGAAGCGGTTAACATTTCGCCAAAAAACAGAACCGTTAACCAGCCGGCACGTTTTCGTACTAATTCGAGCAAGGGTGTTTTTGTGTAAGAAAGATCCAATCCTTCCGTTCCCCCGAATTTTTGAAAGTCTTCGGTGCTTTCTTCTTCGGCAACGTCCATCACATCATCCACCGTGACGATACCCAACAGCGTTCCGTCGTCATCGACAACCGGTAGCGCTACACGGTCTTGATCTTGAAAAACCTTTACCGCGACTTCCTGGTCGTCATAAGCGTTCAAAGCTACAAACTTGTTATCGGTTATATCCGAAATAATCTGTTGAGGCGAAGCGAGGATAATTTCTTTAATCCGTATATCATCAATTAATCGCCATTGATCGTCAACCACATATATGACATTTAGCGTTTCGGAGTCGTGACCGAATTTGCGAATATGTTCCAATGCTTCTTGAACCGTAAAATAAGGCTTGATTGCCACGTACTCGGGCGTCATCAAACGACCGATACTTTCTTCGGGATAGCCTAGCAAGTGAATCGCAATCTCACGCTCGTCTTTTGCTAAGAGTTGAACCAACTGTTGAACGACTTTTCCGGGTAATTCTTCGAAAAACGCCGTGCGGTCGTCCGGGTCTAAATCATTTAATAAACTAGTAATAATACTTTTATGAGCAGCCAAACCGGTAATGATGTCTTCCTGTTCATCATGTGGAATAATCTGGAACGTGTCTTTCGCTAACTGTCTGGGCAAAAGCCTAAACAATACAATCTGATCGGGCTTCGACATATTCTCCAAGATTTCAGCTACTTGAAGCGGTTCGAGAAGATGTAATTCTTGTTTTAAGGTTTTCCAGTTCTTGCTTTCTATAAGTTCCTGGAAATGAATTCTTGTTTCATCCATTTAAAATCTCCTTACAAATTTTACTCTGCAAGGAGCAAAACGTATCCTTACAGAGTGATTAATACTCTATGTTTCCTACAACTATGACTCGGTACGTCATCCATGATGATTGAATTTTACAATTAAGTCGCGCAAAGGTACGGAAAAATTATGAATTATAAATTATGAATTGAAATTATGAATCAAATAAAGTAATTTTATCAAATTAAGAATGTGAGTCTGCGAATAGCAGAAATGCTAAATATCCCTCTCGTTAGTGCCATATTTGTGGCTATTAATGGTCGATGCTAAACAATTTTGAGGGCGTGAAGTAAATTATTTAGAAATTTTGTTGGAAATTACTAAAAAAGTTATGACCTTTGCAGAAAGTTTAAAATATAGAATACTTAAAAAATTGCCTATGGTATATAAAGCGTAAATTAATACGCACATTTTAAAATATTGGAAAAAGCGTTTAGCTTTTGTTTTTATTTTCTGGAATCTCGACAATTCATAGAACGATTAAGAACAAAAAGGTAAACGCTCACGTTTCGTAAATAGCGTGAGCATTACTTTTTATTTGATCGTTCAGGTAGTCGAGAACCTCAGAAAACAAATAATTAAGTTTTGTCCACGCTTTTTTTGTGTGCGTATATGTAAAAATGAAGGATATAAAAAATCAATAACATATAAATAAACACAAGTATAAATCAAAAAAAAATAATTTTTTATGGCAAGGGAATGGAAACAATGCCCCAACGGACATTATTATCAGGGAACAAGTTGCCCTTATTGCAAAACTATGGGAAGCAGCGCAGGAAGTAAAACATCTCTTAAAACAGAGGCTTTTGTTGGTAATGGCGGGATGAATAGCCAAATACCCACAGAAATGCAAAATGATAACAGGGAAACAAAAACTACACAAATTGACGAACAAGAAACGGCTGTCAACAATTCGGAAAGAAATATATTGCTTACAAAGCGAACCATTTTTGGCGATGAACCGGAAATAGAAGTAACGCCAACAGGGCAACAGGTAGAGAAAAAAATGTATCGAAACACTCGAAAATTAGTCGGTTGGTTGGTAACTTATTCTTTCGATGCAATGGGAGTCGATTACAAACTCTATGAAGGCCGAAACGTTATCGGTCGTGATATGGATTGTAATATTACGGTGAATGACGGTATGATGTCGGGCAAACACGCTATATTGCTGTTCAGAGCCGACAAATACTCGCTAACCGACAATCAGTCTTCGCACGGAACTTTTGTAAACAACGAAGATATTAATCTTGAACCACGTTATCTAAACGATGGAGATATGATTTATATGGGCGAAACCCTATTTAAATTCAGAACTTCACTATAAAATTAATGTACAAATGAAACGAATATTTTTAATGTGCTTGCTGTCGTTGTGTTTCGGTTTGCAAGCCCAAATCCAAAGAGGTTTGAAAGACGATTATAACACAGAGAATTATCCCGAAATCACTTTCGTATGGAATAGTGCTAACCCAGAAGTATTGGAACACTCGCAATTTGTATTGATGGAAAACGACCAAAATGTTGATTTCAAATTTACCGCTCTCCCGAAAAGCAATATTGAGCAAAAACAAAAAAGCATTCTTTTCCTGTGGGAAGATATGGCAAGCCACAGAGGGCAGTTGGATTTTTCTCGGAATTTAATGTTCCGTTTTTTTAACGAAACAACCCTGTTGGGAACAGATAAATTTAATGTCGCCGTATTTAACCGCCAAAAAGATTCGGAAAGAAATGTATTACAAACTTTATTACCCAATTTTATTGATGATGATTACAAATTAAGCAACGCAGTTAGAAACTATAAAGGCAGTAAAGAATATTTTAGAGAATTTCCATTACAGTCCGATTTGTACATGGCTATCAACAGTGGTATTGATTTGTTGAAAAAACAACCTTCTGATCGTATCGGTATAATTGTCGTAATTACGGCAGGCTTAAATATCAAGGCGGTAGGGGCAAGCACCGAAATGGAAACGGTTCGAAAAAATGCAACGGATGCAGGCATTCCTGTTTATGTAATTAAATATCCGATTTTTGACGAAACAACCGAAATAAATTTCTTGGCAACGAGCACTTATGGATTTACTGCTGCTTCCGAGAAAGCAGAACCGGCTTTAAGCGAATTGCAACGTTTTTACAAAAACTTCAATTCCCGCTGCTATGGACAGGATTATGAAATTACCTTTACCACCGCAGCCAAGAGAGATGGAAAACCACACGCCATTCGTTTGGCGATAGATAAAGTCCCGCAACGAATACCGCCTTTCGTTGCACCTGATATGACTTTGGATGTATGGATAAAAGAAAATCTATATTTGTTTGCTGGTTTGGTAATAGCAGTTATCGGTATTGTTGCATTAGTAATTATTCTTTGGTTAAAAAATAAAAAGGAAAAAGAAGCCGCTCTTCGGAGAAATTTAGAAAATATGCGTCGGGAAGCAGACGTCAAAGCAGGTTCAGCACGTCAGGAAGCTGAAAAAAATCGCCAGGAGCAGCTTGTTTATCAGCGAAAACAGGAACGCGAAAAATATGGAGTAGAGGCAAAAGCAGAAGCGGAACGCCTTTTTCACCTGATGCAAACTAAAAATCTGTTTCCTCGCTTGCAATGCAAAATTGGCAATGACAGCTTTACATACAATATAAATAAACTTGTTACAACGCTTGGAAGAGAAGGTGACAATGATGTTGTACTAAATAACTTAAAAACTTCGCGCTATCACGCTGAAATTGTTTTTACAGGCGGTGGTTTTGAAATTATAGACAAAGGCAGTACCAATAAAATAATTGTCAATGGACAGCTTTGTGAACGCGCCATACTTAAAAACGGCGATATTATCGGTTTGGGTGAAGCAGAGATATCTTTTTATATATAATTAAAGATGAGCTTAACAACTATCGATTCAAAGAATATCTTTCTAAAAGATGCGATAGGCAATGTGAGAACAGCACAGGAAGACAGCCATAATATGGCGGCTACTCCAAACGGCGATGTGTTTGTGGTATGTGATGGGATGGGTGGACATGTTGGCGGGCAAGAAGCGTCGCATATTGCAGTCGAAAGTATTATCGGATATTTGAAAAAGAGAAAATACTCCAGTCCGATACAAGCGCTCGATGAAGCGCTACAGTTTGCCAATATGCAGATTTTAGGCTATACCAACGAACATCCTGAACTTAAAGGCATGGGAACAACTGCTTGCATTCTGCTTTTACAGGGCGATGAGGCGTATATAGCACACGTGGGTGATAGCCGTATTTATCTTTATTTGGGCAAAGAAAAACAATTACATCGCATTACTAAAGACCACTCTTTTGTACAAACGTTGGTTGATGCCGGTAAAATTACAGACGAAGAGGCAGAATTCCATCCAAATAAAAATCGCATTTCCAAAGTATTGGGTATAAAACCCGAATTACAGCCGACTTTCAACTATCAGAATAAACCCATATTTCCAAAAAAGGGTGATATATTTCTTATTTGTAGCGACGGATTGAACGGCATGATTTCGGATTGTACGATAAAAAGCGTTTTGTCGCAAAAAACTACTATTGAACAAAAAGGCAATATGCTCATAAGTCTTGCACTGCAAGGAGAAAACGGACAGCCCGGTGGACAGGATAATATCACGGTGGAATTGATACGGATAGACAACAGCCCATGGAAAAAAAGTGTATTCACAAGTTATAACCCTAAAAGTAAATCTCAAATGCCGGTTTCCAAATCTGGAAAACTGATGAATATTGTGGAATTGGCTGTAGCGATAATTGTTGTTTTTATGGTGAGTTTTGGTGGTGGGATATATTTTTACGGAAATCATAAGCGAACATCTGCATTACAAAATGAAAGAAACGAATTTGAGAAATCAATTAAAGATCTGCAAATTATAGATAATAAACAAGATATTACGAAAATTAGTGATGAAAAATTGATTTCGCTGTATGAAGATGAAATTAATAATCTTAAACCTGATACAGTCCCTAAGGATAACAAGATTGAAAACGATATTAAAGAATTTAACAATAGAATTCAAAATGCAACTCCGTCTACAAAATCAACAATAGAAAACGAGAAGAAAAACTATGAAGAAAATTTGAAAGAGATTCGTAAAAAAAATGAAGAATGGTACAAGAAAAAAGCAGATTTTGAAACAATTGTAGCAAACTATATAAAGAAAAGAGATAGTATCAAAAAAGAACCATTTTATAAATTTTTAATATTTAAAAATGAAAGTAATAACAATAGGAAGAATTCAAGATAATGACATTGTAGTAAATGACGTTAGTGTGAGTTACCATCATTTGCAGCTTGTTCAAAATGATAACGGCAATTGTTCTGTTGTAGATTTGGGTTCTACTAATGGAACATTTGTCAATGGACAACGCATAACCGGTGAAGTTTATCTGAAGCCAAACGATGTGGTGCAAATTGGTAGTATGCAATTGCCTTGGCAAAGTTATCTTAATCCCAAGCTAAAATCAAAACGCATTGTTTGGTATATTGTGACAGTAGTGGTGATGGCATTGCTCGTTGTTGGTGTATATTTTTATGTTAATTATAAAAACAAAAAGGAGTTAGAAAAATTAGAAAAACAAGAACAAATACAAACAATAAAAGAAAATGAGCTGAAAGAACAATATCAACAGAAACTATCAGAAGCTGTTAATTATAAAAAACAAGCAGAAGACCTTTATCAACAAGCTATAAAAACAGGCGATGAAACATATAGAAAACTTGCAGATGAGAAAAAAAGGTTATCTGAACAAGCCACCACAGAAGCCAATAGTTTAAATAATAAAATAGAGCAACTTCAAAAACAGCTTACTAAGGCACAAACAGATAAACAATTAGCAGAACAAAAAGCGAGAGATGCAGAAAAAGCAAAAATAGATGCAGAAAATCGAATGAGAAACGCAGAAATAGAAAAAGATAATGCCGAAAGTAAAAGGATAATTGCCGAAAATAGAGAAAAAATAGCAAGTGACAAGGTAAAAAAAGATAGTATTAAAATAAAAGAATTAGAAACATTGAAAGACAATAGATCCAAAATGTTAAATAATTTTCTTCAAATGACTGCTAATTTCAATGAAGAAGACTATAAAGCGGTTTGCAGCGAACTTGGTTACAGTACAAAAAATGCAAAAGATGTTTTAGTACAAAAAATTATTGATACGAATATTACAGAAATACAAGGTATATTAAATGTTGTAAAAAAACATAATAAGGAAAAGGAAAATATAAAGATTACCGGACAAACATAAATTAATGCAGGCTAATAATGAATGATTTACCAAACATACCATTTTATCACGTTGGACGATTGATATCAGAAGGAGGCACTGCAAAGGTTTATTGGGGAATAGACCTTCGTAGTGGTTTCCCTGTGGCTATTAAAGAATTGAAGATAAAACACTTCAAAAACCAAATTATTCGCAACAAGTTTAAAGAGGTAGAAACACAAATGTACTTATATATGCAACACCCAAACATACCCAAACTGGTGGATTTTATCGATATGAAAGAAAAGGAACAGTTGTATATCATAATGGAATTTATCGAAGGTAAAAGTTTGGAGCAATACATTTATGGCGAAATCGGGCTGATACCCGAACAAAAGGCATTACCCTTGTTCTTGGAAATACTTGATACTGTTGCTTATTTACATAACAATGGCATTTTGCATTTGGATATAAAATCGAACAACGTAATGTTGCAACCTAACGGCAGAATCAAATTGATTGATTTGGGTATTGCCTCGCGAATGAACGATGCAAGTAACAGTACCGGCTTCGGCACTCCCGCTTATATGCCGCCCGAACAATCAGAAATGAAGCATTGTGGCAGATATACCGATATTTTTTCTTTGGGTATTATGTTGTTTGAGATGCTGACGGGAACACTTCCATTTACTTCACAAAATCCAAGTGTAAGACAGGCAAATGAGGAAATCAAACATAAAATCAAATATGAGCCGACGCCGCAAATGAAGCAGTTTTATCCGCCAATTAATTCCGATTTGCAATTTATTGTAGAGCGTGCATTGGCTAAAAATCCTGCTGACAGATATCAGTCATGTGAAGAATTTCAAAATGCCATCAAAGATTATATGTATAAACATAATATTAATTAAAAAAATAAATTGAATATGAAAATTATTAAAATTGGACGCAGTTCAAGCAATGATGTCGTAATTGGCGACGATCTGAAAGTATCAGGAACTCATTGTCAAATTATTAGAGATGATTATGGCAACTATCGTTTGATTGATACAAATTCGACAAACGGAACTTTTGTAAATGGAGTAAAACGTCATGGCGAAATTCTTTTAAATCAATCGGACATTATTCGTATTGGCAATACTACTTTGCCTTGGCAAACCTATTTCACCAATGTAAGAGGAGGTGATATAGTTAATTATGGTTACCCTGACGGTGTAGAACCTATCAATCCGTCAGGGACTAAACCAGATAATTTCTTGGCTTGGGCTATTCTGGTTACTGTATTTTTCTTTATTCCTTTGCCGTTAGGTATTATTTCAATCGTTTATGCTTCGAAAGTAAATAGTCGTTGGAATGCAAAAGATTACGCAGGAGCAATGGAGGCGGCTCAAAGTGCAAGAACTTGGTTTTGGGTGGCATTTGGAGTCGGACTATTTTTCTGGATTGCTTATCTTGCTTATTATATATATATTACGCATTTACTTTATAGACCTTTTTATCTTTTCTAAAGAATAAATATGACTTACAATAATGCACAAGGTTTTAATGAGTTACAGCCCAGTACGAAATTATGCAATGGAAAATACTTAATCGAAAGAAAAATTGGAGAAGGAGGTTTTAGCATTACATACAAAGCTATGCAAAGTAATTTAAATAGAATGGTATGTATTAAAGAATACTTTCTTGCTGGAAAGTGTTTACGTAATATGCAGTCAAAAACTGTTCATTTACAGGGAATAAATGAAACTTTATTTGAAAAATACCGGCAAGCGTTTGTAAAAGAAGCAAAAACAATCACTTCTCTGAAACATCCCAATATCATAGAAGTAATCGACGTATTCGATGAAAACAACACTTCTTATATGGTGATGACTTTTGTTGAGGGGCAAGATTTGCAAACCATAGTAGAAACGCAAGGCAGACTTTCATATCCTGATGCAGTAAACTATATTGCTCAAATAGCAAGTGCTGTCGGTTATATTCATGAAAAACATATTTTGCATCGTGATATTAAACCCCAAAATGTGATGATTACGCCGGACTATAAAGCAATTTTAATTGATTTTGGTGCAGCGCGTGAGTTTGAACAAGATAAAACGCAGCGACATACCACTATACTCACGCACGGTTATGCTCCCATAGAACAATATTCAGCCAATAGTCGTAAAGGGGCATATACCGATATTTATGCTATCGGTGCTACGCTTTATTTTGCTCTTACAGGGCAACCTCCACTTGAAGCAGCAGTCCGTATGACCGAAAAAATGCCGGAACCAAAGGAACTTAATCCTGAAATACCGGAAGAAGCAAACCACGCCATACTCAAAGCAATGCAGATAAAAGCGGAAAATCGTTACCAAAATGTGCAGGAATTTATGGATGACTTATGCGGTATAATACCTTCTAAACTGATTGATGAAGCAATTGGAGGAGATATTGTTGTTAAGAACGAGTCAAAAGGATTGCTCGTTGGAATTGTTATTACAGCAATAGCTTTGCTGCTTGGAGGTTGGTTTATTTATAATTGGAAATCGGATCATGTCCTTAAAGCACAAGATCAATTGGGGTTAGTTCCGCCAGCGCCTGCGAATACTATCCCAGTTACGATTGATGAGGCAGAGGAAGAATTGGTAAGCGAGGAAGCATCAACATCACAGGAGAAGCAAAAAGATCTAACGTCGACGCCACTCGTCAAAACGTATTCTTTCGGCAAATACACTGGTAATTTGAAAAACGGCATTCCCGAAGGTGACGGTAAAATGATTTATACAAAGCATATACAAATTGCTAAACATGCCGAAGAACCTTATTATGCCGAAAATGGCGATGTTTTTGTCGGAACCTGGGGAAATGGCGATATTGTGAGTGGGAGGTTGTTTGATAAAAACAATAACCTGAAAGTTGTAATAATGGCGGGAAAACGTCCGAATCCTTATGATATTAGTAAAGATTAAACAATATTTCAATGAATAAAATAAAAATCATAATACTTTCCATAGCGGTAATATCGGCTATACTTAATGGTTACGCTCAACAAATCTTTTATTCGCAGTCGTTGCAAAATCTTTATTGGTCACTTCCAGAAACGTGTTTGGCGACGAATACAACGATGACCGACACCGTTATCCTGTGCAGCGATATGGTGGAAGGCGACATTGTGCCGATCATATACCATTGGGACGAAGACCATGTTTTGGAACATATTGGTTGCAAGTTTTTACAAAACGACAGCGTTCCAAACGACAGCGTTCCAGTCAATGATGTGATTGTTCGTTTTATCGAGCGGGAATTGTTGGCAGCGTTATTGTCGAGCGATATAAATCAAAAACTTATAACTTATCGTGAAAACGGTTTGTCCGTTCTGCTTAATAATGCGCCAATAAAACAAAGTTTGTTGCAAGACAAACGACAGTTATTGAAATTGATAAAAAGTAACAACGGTATTGAAATAAATTTTGACGGAAAAGAGTATGACGTAATACTATTCTGTACAGATAAACAGGATTTGTCTTTTCATTTTAAAGCAGACAGCGAATTGTTAACCGGCATGGATAAAAAAGAAAGGGATATACAGCTCGCTATGCAGTTGAAAAACCATTGTGCTGCAAAGGATAGAATTATTCTGCCTGATTACGATTATTTGCAATTGTTGCATGATACGATTTACGTGGATAAGGGAAATTCATTTATGATTCCGAAAATCAACAACGATTTATTTTATGTCAAAGCAGACAGTGCTTACAACCTTGCCCTTGACAAGTCGCTGATTGCAGAATCGTTTGCCAATGCATTACTCGTACCTGTGAAAAACAATTACAAAATCAATATCACGCACAGAATGTATGGAAAAGTGGTGAAAAAATACACGGTGAACAGCCGCGACTTCGACGACTATTTTTTACGCGATTATGACCGTTATTTCGGCATCGAGTCACTTAAAAAAGAAAAACTGATGGGAACGCTGATTCTGAGTAATCGTAATGAAGGCTGTATTCATTTGGCATATATATCGGTTTCGTTAGACGATTTATTAAACGGCGGGACAATGGAAATGCAGTTGTATTCCAACATTCCGCAACAAAACATTAAAACATTATTTGGTAAATAAATTATGGGAAAGATTAAAGCTCATTGTCTTGTTTGTTTTTTATTGATTGCGGTATTTACAATCGTAATAAGCCCGTGTCTTTACGGACAAGATACTCTTCTGTCGAAAGAAAGGGAAAACGAGATAAAGACATCTGGAAATTATTATTGGGGCGAAGGTTCCGATTTCGATGAAGAATTTGCTAAGGCTATAGCTTCCGGCGAGTTGAGCGAACAAATCAGTAAAGATGCCGTCGGGCAATCAGAACAATTGGACGAAATACTCAAAGCTATAGATATAGGTGCACATTTTGACCTACTGCCGCAACAAGGCAAGATCAAAATATTGGCGTGGATTGCCAAAGAAGATATATGGACTATGGTTGCTACTAAACAACCTATAACGCAGAATAATAATCTACAATCCTCTTCTTCCTCTTCTTTCGTACCACAGAAAGATGAATATATTCCTCAACCGGAAGAAGAACATACTCCATTGGAAACAGCGCCAATAGAGGAAGCCGCACCAACACCGGAAATGAATCCCGTTGCAACAAGCAATTCAGTATTGCAGAAATTAGCTGCTTGCAAAACCTATAGAGATTTCAAACGCGTTGCAACTATGAATGGAGTTGTTCGCGGTGAAATTGACAAAGGTTCAAGAGGATTTCTAAATCCTGAAAATTGTACAATCGCCGTATTTTCCACCGATGGTACCTTGGTAGCATTGCTTGATGCGGGTAGCGGTTCACGAGTCGATTTACTTTCAGGTAATACTGTTCAAAATCCCGAACAATATTACAATCAGGGAGACTATCATTTATGGTATATGCAAGTGAAAAGAGCGTCTAATAATGAACTCCATAATGTAGAAAACAATACTAATTATTCCAATACTTTTGTTCAAGAAAACGTTGATTTATCCAACAGTTCTATACAAGAGCCGCCACCTATTCAGAATACAAACCGTTACGCTAATGCAAGTGTACTTCTACCAAAAGATTGGGATGGAAAATCCATACTCATAAACAGTTTTGTATGGATTGATGATTATGATACAGCATTACAGAATAAATACAATATCCACCCTAATGGAGAAAACTTTCTTGACGACCACGAAACATGGGATGATGACGAAACATATTATAGATATCCGTTATCGCCCAATGTTTTAATAGAAGCAGGCATCTCTGACTCCAATACAATATTTACAGAACGAAAAATGACAGTAAATGAATTTGCAAATTATATGCGTAGTTTGGGATACGCCGTAGAAGGAAACGACGGTTATGGCATTGCTGCAAATGTTACCTACGAGAATAAAATGATTACAAAAATTGTAGAAAAATATATTCCTTAAATATAATATTAATAAAATGTCGTATCAAATTAAAAAAATTATTAGAACCTATTTTATAGTAGTTTTTACAATAGCAATGTTTTTGGGTATTACAAGCGTAAAAGCGCAGCAAAATTCTCAAAACTCAGTAGGCTATATTATAAAGGTAGATGAAGATAAGGTCTATTTGAATCTGCCTAATGTGAAAATATCGGATATTGTTTCGATTTTTGATAATGGCGGTTATATGACCGACCCTCGAACAGGGCAAAGCATTCGGACTATTCCGGAAACGGTGGGACAGATAAAAATAATCGCAGTGCAAGGCAAGTACTCTGTCGGAAGGATTTATGGCAATCTTGCAAATTATCCTCAAGTAGGAATGACAGTCAGGAAAGAAACAATAATAAAGAAAAATGACTATGGCGAAACAACGGTAATGATTGCGCCTGCCGAATTGAACTGGCCGAAGGGAGAAAATGCGCTGATTAATAATATGAGTTCCAATGAAGGATATATAGGCGATTATATATCTGCTGCATTAACGCAACACTTGTTGGAGTCCAACAAAATTCAAGTCGTGGACAGGTCGATATTTGGAGCATACCAACAACAAGTAGATGGAATGACTCAACAAGAAAAAGGAGTATATGAAAAAGAAATGGATTTGAAAAATAATGGAACAATTGACCCTAATACAGCTCTTGAAAACGGAAAAATGTCGGGGGTACGTTATCTCGTCAAAATTACACTGCAAAAGCCAGATATTGTATATATTAACAACGAATTTCCTGTTGAAGGAGTAGCGAATGCATTTATGGGCAGAAGAAAGACAAAGGTGACACAATACTTGCCCGCTAATCTAAAAACGACCAATGTGAAAGTATCAGTTAGAATAGTTGCCCACCTTGTGGATTTGCAGACAGGCAAAGAGCTATTTATAAGTAATGGCATTGGCACTGCAAGCGGCAAACCGCAAATCGATTTGGAATGGAGTAACTACAATAATAACATTGAATATAGCAACAATAATGACTATAACAATAGTAATATCAGTGCAAAAATAAACAATAAAGATAAAGATGTTGATTTTACACAAACCATTACAGGAAAAGCAATAGATAATGCGTTAGAGAAAATAGGAAAAGAATTGAGAAATTATTTTGAAGAAAATTTATAAACATTTAAAGATAATAGAAAAATGAAAAGAAAGATTTTAATTTTAATGATAACACTCACAGTGGCAATGATACCTATTTGTATGCAGGCACAAGCTCCTGCTAATCCTTCTTACAATATGCCTATACAAACTCCAAAAATAAATAATTTTAAAACAGATAAAAATTCTTATCTGAAAGGCAGTATCGTAAAATTCAGTGGGTCTGCGTCAAATTTTGATAGTTGGAAAATTGTATGGATTAAAGGGTCAAAAATAGAAAGTATGACTGGAATACAGAACAATACAAATATAACTTTCACTCCAACTGTTAATTCAACTGAATATAATGGTGCTATTTTATTTGTTTATTCACAAAAGAACGGTGGTGGAGTAGTACAAAACAGTGGGATTACTTTTACCGTAATCCAGTCTGAATTTCAGACAATTTCCAGTAGTTCCAAAATACCAACAGATGGTGGTGGATTTCTTGGAAAAGATAATTCTTATGGCGGCAGTGGGGAAGGAAAGCAAACAATTGTGTATCTCTACATTCCAGAAGGAGTTGCACGCAATCTTTTCACAGGAGCAAAATTAAAAGATTTGTTAACCATTACCGCCAAGCATTTTGGTGTAAATTCATTGGAATCTTTTGCAAAAAACAAATTGGAAGATAAAGTAAAAGAATATATTTTAGATAATGCAGATAAGTTAATTAAAAAAGGAGCACAACAAACTTTGAAAAATATCTTTATTGTTTATGGTTTTTATGACAATGCAATGTATGTTGGTGATTTATTAAATGTTTGTGTGAATATTGGAAACGATAATAATCTTACAAAAGCGTTAAGTAAAGTTGAAACAGATGGTTATATGATTGTAAATGTGACAGTTACTGGTATTGGGAAGGATAGAAGTGTAAAATACTATCCACAACCATATGCATATAATGATGATACAAAACCAATTCGTAATGTTCCAAGCGATTCAAAAAAAGCACTTAAAGAAAGCGGAAATGATGCGCGTAGAGAATACTACACTTGGTTCTTTGCATATTCTGACGGTTTTATAACAGATTTTTTATCAATGACAGAACTAACTTCAAAATGTAAAAGTCAGTTTGGGGTTTCTTTAAGTACTAACAATAATAGTGGCGTTTCTGTCGGTAGTGGAAATGGTAATTCAACTTCAATAGTCAGACAAATAAGTTCACAAAAATTTCCTAATAACTCAACTTCTGACCGTTGGACAAACAAATCCACTGCTGTTTATAGTAATTGGCAAACACT
>JGI24699J35502_11133898_pt1 | contig 18539 bp, 21 predicted proteins | sample TergutMp193P4_FD_35502 | JGI IMG/M metagenome (IMG submission 35502) | reverse complement strand
ATCACAATATCGGCTCGCTTTTTCTCGCGACCGAAAGTAACGTTATATTCCAATTCAATTCGATCAGCAGGATAACCATAATCATCAAGCAAAATTTTACATGATTTTTTGTGAAAATAATTAACGAATATCAATTTTTATTCGGATATTTGTAAAAAAAACCTGCTGATTATCATGAAAACAACTATTTTTCGTATTTTGCTTTTAGGAGCGATGTCGGTTTGGACTGTTAATGTCGCTTATACACAAATAAATGAAGCAATACCGATTCCTACTGTCGGAGAGAAGACTTTGCTCAATACCGGTTGGTATGCTCGACGAGCCAACGAAGTGAAAATAGACGGCAATCGCTTGAGCACTTCACCTTTTCATCCGGAAGGATGGATGAAAGCCCGAGTGCCGGGAACCGTGCTCGCCACGATGTTAGACAACCGGATGTTTCCGGATCCGGAATTTAGCTTGAATAACAATCTTATCCCGGACATTTATGACGCAGGGAAAGATTTTTATACTTTTTGGTTTATACGACCTTTCCGAATAGAATCCGTTCCGCAAGGACGGCAAGTGTGGCTCAATTTTCGGGGAATCAACTATAAGGCCGACATCTTCTTGAATGGCAAACGGGTGAATACATCCACTCACGAAGGTATGTTCCTGCGCAAAAGTTTCGATATTACGCCCTACATCAAAGAGGGCACAACCAATCTGTTGGCTGTTATCGTCTATCCGCCCGATTATCCCGGTAATCCCAATGGCGGACAGGGAGGCGATGGAATGATTGCCCGAAATGTTACGATGCAGTTTACGCCCGGATGGGATTGGATACAGCCGGTACGCGACCGCAACACCGGCATTTGGGACGAGGTGTCTGTTACCGTTACGGGAGCCGTCAAGATTCAATATCCTTATGTTGTAACCAAAGTTCCGGGCATTCGCCAACCAACCAGAAATCAGAAAGACGCTTATCTCAAGACAACAGTAGAAGTAGAAAATACCTCATCCGTAGAAAAAAAAGGAACGCTGGTGTGTGAAACTGCCGGTAACCGCTTGGCTGTGCCGCTTACGCTCGCCCCGAAAGAATCTCGCTTGGTGGATTTCAAAGAAATTACGATCAAGAATCCCCGTCTGTGGTGGCCTAACGGTATCGGCGAACAAGCTTTGCACCGGATGAAGATATATTTTGAAACAGGAGGCAGCATAAGCGATAGCCAAGAATTGCGCTATGGTATCCGTGAAATAACGAGTCTTAAAGATCCCGAAACCGGCGGGCGAAAATTCTATGTCAATGGTCAGCCTATCTTTATCACCGGCGGCAATTACATTGCGTCCGATTGGTTGCTCCGTCTTTCACCCGAGCGTTATCGTGCCGAAGTGCGTTTTCACGCCGAAATGAACTTGCGTATGATACGCGTTTGGGGAGGCGCTTTGTTGGAACGTCCCGAATTTTACGATGCTTGCGACGAATATGGTATTTTGGTATTTCAAGACCTCTGGGGCAGCGGTGATTGTAACGGAGCATGGCAGGACATAACGAAGGCGGAATCGCGAGAAAGGCGTTGGGAATATCCCGATAATCACGATCTTTTCCTCGCTTCTGTTGAAGATCAGGTGAAAATGATACGCAATCATCCCGGACTCTGTCTCTGGTGCGGCGCCAACGAATGGCCGCTTGCAAAGGATATAGACGAAAAACTGCGTGACGAACTCTTTCCGCGTCTCGATCCCAACCGACTCTTTATCTCATTTTCGACAGACACGCTTTTTACGCGTAATACAATCGGAGGAGTAGGCGACGGTCCTTACGGTATCCAAGAGCCGGAATGGTTTTTTACTTTCCGTTCCACCCCATTCAACCCCGAGTCCGGCTCTGTCGGTTCCCCCGAAGTGGAGAGCATGCGCGAGATGATGACGGAAGATGAACTGTCTCAATTCCCGCGCTCGGGACGAGGAAGAAGTTCCGCTGTCTGGCAGTATCATAAAGATCTCGGTTACGGTAACCACTTGGAACGCTACGGCGAAGTGACCGACATTGAGACTTATTGTAAATATGCTCAAGTCGTGAATTACGATCAATATCGCTCCTTTATGGAAGGATGGGCTTCCCGTATGTGGGAATGGTACACCGGTATCCTGATATGGAAAACCCAGAATCCTTGGACGGCGCTCCGCGGACAGATGTATGATTGGTTCTTGGATGTCAATGCTTCCCTGTATGGCGTCAAGCAGGGCTGTGAGTCGTTACATGCTCAATACAATCCGGTAAGCAAACAAGTAGAATTGGTCAATACAACTTTGAAAAACAGTAATCTTGCTGTCAAAGCGCAAATCTACAGCAGGCAAGGTGAGAAGCTGTGGGAAAAAGAAATTCCAGCCGCCATTGCTCTTAACAGTGTTATGCGCTTGTTTGATATACCGATTCCCGAAAAAACGGAAGGCGTTTATTTCCTTCGCCTGTCTCTGACAGAAAACGGCAAGGAAGTGTCGCGACATATTTATTGGCTGACTACGCATGAAAAAGATTATACGACGCTGACTCAACTGCCGACCTGTAAACCCGATGCCAAACTTACCCTCCGAAAGCAGGAAGGCGTATATAAAGGTATTGTGACTTTGAAAACTCAAGATCGGATATCGTTCTTTAATCGTATCAAAGTCTTTGATAGGAGTACAGGCAAACGTATTCTTCCCGTGCATTATTCGGATAATTACATCACCTTGATGCCCGGTGACAAACAGGAAATAGAGCTGGAATTTGCTTCATCCTTGCCTGCCGAACAGATAGAGATCGTTATTGACAGTTGGACGTCTGAAAGGATAAAGCTGTGAAAAAACAGCTAAAAACTCTATGGAAAATCCTGTGTGACCCGACCCGGCGCGGGATTTTCAAAGTCAAAATAATAATAATCGCAATGAATGGGATAGCGATTGAGCCGATGTGTTTACAGAACATCAATTGCGTTTTCTACTTGCATCCGAATTTGTATATCATTTACCGTATTTTTTATACGAGAAGTTGATTTTTCAAGTTCAGATTCTACAAATGAAGAAATAGTTTCTTTTTCTTCTTGATTACTCTTTTCAAGCAATGATTCTAAATACGTTTTAAATCCATGCGTATCTCGTTTCTCAAAATAAGTTTGCAGCTTTTTTAATTCTTTTGTTAAATCCATATTCATTAATTTTATGTCTTCTTTTTACAAAAAGACAGTTTTTTACTTGCTTGTTAATTCACTCTCAATTTTGTTTATTATACTGATTAAATCCAAATTTTCATTTATTTCTTTTTCATAACTTTTACCTGTGATTTCAGATAATCCGCGATAATATTCAATATTGCTTTTGGCTTCCATTCGAGCCATTATCAGGTTGGTTAAATAAATTTTTTCTTTTTCGGTCATAACATTATTATTAATTTGATACTGCAAATATAATAACCATTGGGTAATAACGAAAATATTTTATCAATTACTTTTATTAAATATCGTTAAATATTATTTGGACTGAGCCCTTCATTGAATGGAAAATGCTCCTTCTTGTCCCGAAAACGCCGTATTTTGTATATGAAAACATAGATTTTATAAAATTTATTAAAAAAAATTTGGATATTATTTTTTTAATTATTTCCTTTGTAGCGTAAAAATTGTTTAATCATATAAAATAAATTTGCCTATTGCCGAACATTACTCTTATATAATCTAAAAGTAAAAGTAATGACAAATCTGAAAATGCTGACCGACGAGGAGTTGGTCGTTGCTTATGCACAAGGCAATAATTCTGCTTTTGATATTCTGTTGAATAGTCACAGGGATACGGTTTATTCCTATATTTATTTTATTGTGAAAAATCGAGAGTTGGCGGAAGATATATTTCAAGAAACTTTTGTCAAGGCGATTATAACTATCAAACAAGGTCGTTATACCGAAAACGGAAAATTTCGCGCTTGGATCAGCCGAATTGCTCACAATTTGATTATAGATCATTACCGTCAGGAGAAAAACGAGCAAACCATTTCCAATGATGATTGTGAGATTGATTTATTCAATAATTCCAAATTGTCGGAGGGGACCGTCGAAGATGAGATGATAAAAAGTCAAATCTTGACGGACGTGAAAAGATTGGTGGATTATCTTCCGGATAACCAAAGAGAAGTATTATTATTACGTTATTATCAAGATTTAAGCTTCAAAGAAATTGCCGATATCACCGGAGTGAGTATTAATACCGCTTTGGGACGGATGCGCTATGCTATCCTTAATATGCGGCGTATGGCTGAAGAAAAAAACATGATTTTAACTTCCGGTTGATTTTTTCATGCGTTTACAATATTACCTCAAAGTGTACGTTTATATAGGTAGAATAAATATTAACAACTACTGCCTATGCAACACAAATATACACTTACCGAGATTGAACGGGTATTTGCACTTGAATCCGGTAAAAAGATGCCGGTAGTTTATCCCAAAGTTCAAACGCTGAATTTTATTAAACAATTTGCTTACGCTTACCATACGGAAAAAGAATTACCTTTGCCGTTGGCGGCGATTATATTAAACTGATAATTCATAATTTAATTCATAATTTATAATTCATAATTAACTTATGGTGCTTGCACCTTCGATATTATCGGTTGATTTTCTGCGATTGAGAGAGATAATAGAAATCATCAACCGAAGTGAAGCCGAATGGCTGCATCTGGATGTGATGGATGGAGTTTTCGTGCCGAATTTATCTTTCGGTTTTCCGGTTATAAAACATGTGGCAAAAGTAACGACAAAACCGATGGATGCGCATCTGATGATTGTTGAACCGCAGAAATTCATTACTCAATTCCGAGATTTAGGAGTAGAGGCTCTGACCGTTCATTACGAGGCTTGTACGCATTTGTACCGGGCCGTTATGAAAATTAAAGAAACAGGGATGAAGGCCGGCGTCGCTCTCAATCCGCATACGCCGGTAGAACTCTTGACCGACATTCTTGACGAATTGGATAAGGTATTAATTATGTCGGTCAATCCGGGATTCGGCGGACAAAAATTTATTCCCCGCGCAATTGATAAAGTATATCGGTTGAAGGAAATAATTAATCAAAGAAAATCACAGACCCTCATTCAAGTGGATGGAGGAATTAATCTCGAAACCGGGAAAAGAATGGCGGATGCCGGAGCCGACATATTAGTTGCCGGAACTTCCATATTCAGAGCAGAAAATCCGGATGAAATGATTCGACAAATGAAAGACGGATAGTAAAGGGCGGGGTATGCCCTGTCTTCGCAACAATATATTTCATGATCAAAACCTTACGACAAGCCGTTTTCTTGCGGCTGACTTTATTTTTTGCGTTTGGAATCGTCGTTCAAACACAAAAAAATCTTTTCCCTTATTGGATTTACTGCCTTGCGTTTTCATTCTTGATTTTATTTCTTGCTTTTTTCCCGAAAATTGCCTCGTCGTATCGCCTGCGTTGGTTGTTTGGAGTCGGATTATTTCTTCTGTGCGCTTCTTCGGCCGGAATTTTAACCCATACAAACCGGAAACAATCGGAATGGTCGGAGGAGGAAGGAATCCGAAGTTATCGGGTACAACTGATCGCCGAACCGGTGAGGAAGCCTCGAACATGGATGTGTAAAGTAAAGACAGGCGACAAAACCGTTCTTATTTATCTCCCGATTGATAGCGCTTCTTCCTCATTGTCTCCTTCGGATTGGCTGGCGATTGAAGCTCGTTTTGAAAAGGCCGAGCCGATCAATCTCCGGAGGCAAGGCATTGCAGCACGAGCATTTGTTTCGGAAAACCGGTGGGGAAAAATAGAAACGCCGCCGGGACAACACTTCAATTTGCGTTTCTATTCATTGAAATGCCGACGAATCGTATTAAACCGACTCAAAAAAATATTGCCTGATGAAAAATCATTTGCTGTTGCAGCGGCTATTTCATTCGGATATGTTGATGAATTGGATAAAGATATTCGGCAAGTCTTCGCCGCCACCGGAAGTTCTCACATCTTGTCCATTAGTGGATTGCATTTTGCTATTATCTATGGCGCTCTTTATTTTTTGTTCTCTTTTTTAGGAAACAACCGACGGGGACGAATGATTCGACAATTGATTATTTTACCTTTGCTATGGATTTTTGCTTTTTTCGTAGGCTTGGCTCCTTCCGTCATGCGAGCAGTGATCATGATTACGCTGTGGGGAATCGGAAACGCATTCTTCTTTCGGGCATTGACAATCAACACTGTAGGAGCTGCCGCCTTTTTTATGCTTTTGTATAATCCTTTTTATTTATTCGACGTCGGATTCCAACTGAGTTTTTCCGCCGTACTCGCTATTTTATTGATAAATCCTCATTTAATTTCCCTTTATCATTCACGGAATCCGATGATTAATTATATTTGGGAATTATCTTGTACTTCCACTTCGGCGCAATTGGGAACAGCTCCTTTGAGTTTGTATTATTTTCACCAATTTCCGTTGCTCTACTTAATTTCCAACATTTTTGCTATTCCTTTCACCGGTATTTTATTATTGTTGATACCGCTGTCGTTGCTTGTAAGCTTTTTCTGCGGAAATCAACCCGAATTATTGTTTCCTTTACAAAAATTGTTATCGGTCTTTATTAATGTATTAGGCGCTTTAGCGGAAATTCCTCACGGAGTCGTCAGCGATATTCAATTAACCGTAAAAGACGCCCTGAATCTGACTTTGGGGATTGTTTTTTCTTTCCTTTTCATAATAAAAAAGCGTATGATTTATCTCTGTTTACTATTTATACTTGTTGTATTGCAAGTATTGTATTATCTTTGTCCTCTTTGATGGTCAATAATTATGCAAATATGTTAAACAAAATTATCGCTGAAGAAAATATTCAAAAGGCAAAAAAACTGGTTAATAAATACGATAAAATTATCATTATTACTCATACTTCGCCGGATGGCGATGCTTTAGGTTCTTCGTTGGGACTTTATCATTTTTTGACGGAATACGGAAAACAAGTAAATGTAATTGTTCCGAACGAATTTCCCGAATTTTTGCGATGGATGCCGGGAATTGACGAGGTTATCATTGCGGAAGGAGACCTTCCTTTAGTATCAGAAACGGTGGATGCCGCTGAGTTAATTTTTTTCCTTGATTTCAATGTACTAAAAAGAATAGAACAATTGGAGCCTTTGGCGAAAAAATCCCGTGCAGCTAAAATACTTATAGACCACCATTTGGATCCGGAAATTTTCAGCGACGTCGTGATTTCGCATCCGGACATATCGTCAACCTCCGAATTGGTTTTCCGATTTATTTGCCGGATGGGATTATTTGACTACGTGGATAAATCCTGCGCCGAGTGTATTTATACCGGGATGATGATGGATACCGGCGCTTTTACTTATAATTCAAACAGTCCGGCGATTTATTATATCATCAGTGAATTGTTGGGAAAAGGGATTGATAAGGATGCCATTCATTCTCAAGTGTATTGTAAATGCAGCGAGCGTAAAATTCGGATGCAGGGATATGTTTTGTACAATAAAATGAAAATATTCCGCAACTATAAAACATCTTTGATTTCTTTATCATACGAGGAACATCAACAGTTCAAATCTCAAAAGGGCGATACGGAGGGATTTGTTAATATTCCCTTGTCTATCAATAATATTGTATTTTCTGCGTTTATTCGAGAAGAAAAAGAAGTTGTGCGGATTTCGCTTCGTTCGCGAGGCAATTTTCCGACGAATCAATTTGCCGGGGAAGTTTTTGGCGGCGGCGGTCATCTGAACGCTTCCGGCGGCGAGTTTTACGGAAAATTGGAAGATGCCTTACGGCTGTTTGAAGAAGCGTTGCCACGTTATAAGCATTTATTGATATAAATTAACGATTTATAAGAAAAGAGAGGATTTAATAACGAATATTTCAATTATCTTTGCATGAAAATTTGATTTTTATACTGACTTGAAAAATGAAAAAATGGATATTAAATATTGTATTGGTGGCTGTAGTTTGTTGTATTTCATTCTCTTGTAATCAAGGAAAGAGTTTGCAGGAACTTTTGCAAGAAGAAAGAAAAGCCATTGATAAGTTTATTACTATGAATGATTTGGTCATTTTGAAAGAATATCCCAAAGACGGCGTTTTCAAAGACAATGAATATTTTAGAACCGGCGAGGGACTGTTCTTACAGGTGGTTGATTCGGGAAACGGCATTAGAGTTCAATCAAGGAATGATGTATCTGTTCGTTATGACTACTATCAATCCGTTAAAAGCGCTGCGTCGGGAGATACAATAACATATCCTTTTCCGTATTCTTCCGCCGGTTATCAAACGGCTTTTCAACCGTATTCTTTTACGTTCGGTATCCCGCAGACCTATTCTTCAGCCTATTCTCCCGTATGTCAAGCGTGGATAATTCCGTTAGCGTATGTGGGAGAAGGAGCTGTCTTGAACTTGATTATTCCGTCTTCACTTGGCTCGTACAGAGATAACAGCGATATTACGCCCGCTTTTTATAAAAAATTATGTTACACACGTTTTAATTGACGGTTATGTCTTTAATTAAATCCATTTCAGGTATTCGAGGAACCATAGGCGGAAAATCCGGAGATGGTTTATCCCCTCTTGATATTGTGAAATTTACAGCGGCTTACGCTACATTCATTCGTTCCAAAAATCCCGATTCTCAAGCAATTGTTGTGGGACGGGATGCCCGGATTTCCGGTGAAATGGTTCGGCAATTGGTTGTCGGAACTTTAATCGGCATGGGATTTGATGTAACCGACATCGGATTAGCGACAACGCCGACTACCGAATTAGCGGTTACGATGGAAAAGGCCGCCGGCGGAATTATTTTGACTGCTTCACATAATCCTAAACAATGGAATGCCTTGAAGTTATTGAATGAAAAGGGTGAATTTCTGAATGCCGATGAAGGAAATGAAATCTTACGAATAGCGGAAGATGAGGCTTTCGTTTTTGCCGATGTGGAACAGTTGGGTAAAATACGAACCGATAATTCTTATACGCAAAAACATATTGATCATGTTTTGTCTTTGAAATTAGTGGATGTTGATGCCATCCGTAAAGCCGGATTCACGGTCGCTTTCGACGCCATTAATTCGGTAGGGGGAATTATTCTTCCCGAACTGCTCAAAGCATTGGGAGTTAAGCGGATTATCGGAATCAATGCCGAACCTACGGGAATTTTCGCACACAATCCCGAACCGCTTCCCGAGCATCTGACCGAAATTGCTGAGGTGGTGAAAGAAGAAAAGGCCGATGTCGGCTTTGTGGTGGATCCCGATGTGGATCGCTTGGCCATTATTACCGAGAAAGGAGAAATGTTCGGAGAAGAATATACTTTGGTTTCCGTTGCCGATTACGTTTTGCAACATACGCCCGGCAATACGGTTTCCAATCTCAGCTCGACTCGCGCTTTACGTGATATAACCGAAAAATACGGAAAGACTTACACCGCTTCGGCGGTAGGCGAGGTCAATGTAGTAGCCCAAATGAAAGCGACTCACGCCGTCATCGGAGGAGAAGGAAACGGCGGAGTTATTTATCCGGAATCGCATTACGGACGCGATGCCTTGGTCGGAATCGGCTTGTTTTTAACGCAGCTGGCAAAATCGAGTAAAACCGTAAGCGAACTTCGCACTCAATATCCCTCTTATTTCATGGCTAAACACCGTATGGAACTGACTCCGGATACCGATATTGACGGCTTATTGCAAGCAATCAAAACGAAATATGCCGACTATCCGATAAACGATATAGATGGCGTAAAAATTGATTTTCCGAATCAATGGGTTCATTTTCGACGATCCAATACCGAACCTATTATTCGGATTTATGCGGAAGCGCCTACAAAAGAGGAAGCGGAAGCGTTGGTTAAGATAATTATTTAACAATAAAATATAAATAAAATGGTAAGTTATAAAGAATTAGGTTTAGTAAACTCTCGTGCGATTTTCAAAAAAGCTTTCGAAGGAAAATATGCAATTCCCGCATTCAATTTCAATAACATGGAACAAATGCAAGCGATTATTCAAGCTTGTGTAGAAGAAAGTTCGCCGGTGATTTTACAGGTTTCGAGCGGCGCGCGTAAATACGCCAATCAAACGATTTTGCGTTACATCGCACAAGGCGCTGTAGAATATGCCAAAGAATTAGGAAAAAATATCCCGATTGTTCTTCATCTGGATCACGGAGATTCGCTTGAATTGTGCATCAGTTGTATCGAGTACGGTTTTTCGTCGGTAATGATTGACGGTTCGCATTTTCCCTACGAAAAAAATATAGAAGTGACCCGTAGCGTAGTTGAATATGCTCACAAACACGATGTCACCGTTGAAGGTGAATTAGGCGTTTTGGCTGGCATCGAAGACGATGTCAAAGCAGAACATCATACTTACACCCAACCGGAAGAAGTGGAAGACTTCGTATCTAAAACGGGTGTTGACTCTTTAGCGATTTCTATCGGGACTTCTCACGGCGCGAATAAGTTCAAACCGGAACAATGTACACGCAATGCAGAAGGAGTTTTAATTCCGCCTCCCTTGCGTTTCGACATCTTGGAAGCGGTGGAAAAACGGATTCCGGGATTTCCCATCGTATTACACGGAGCTTCTTCCGTTCCTCCTAAATATGTGGAAATTATCAATAATCACGGCGGTAAATTAAAAGACGCTATTGGCATTCCGGAAGAAGAATTGCGTCATGCAGCTCAATCGGCGGTATGCAAAATCAACATTGACTCCGACGGACGTTTAGCTATGACCGCTGCAATCCGGGAAACGCTCGACGCACATCCCGAATGGTTCGATCCGCGTCAGTATTTAGGACCGGCACGCGACTATCTGAAAGAACTCTACAAACACAAATTAGTTCATGTGTTGGGTTCTGCCGGGAAAGCGTAAAAAAGATGTGAAGAAAGCAATACAAATGGTGGATTTAACCACCCAATACCAACAAATTCAAAAAGAGATTGACCATGCTGTTCTGGGAGTTATCCGCTCCGGACAGTATATTAACGGCGAAGCGGTCGGAAAATTAGCGGCCGAATTAGCGGCTTATACCGGTGCAAAACAAGTTATTCCTTGCGGCAACGGTACCGATGCGCTTCGAATCGCAATGACGGCATTGGATTTACAACCGGGCGACGAGGTGATTGTTCCGGCTTTCACCTATGTCGCTGCCGTTGAAGCGGCAGCTTTACTCCGCTTAGCTCCGGTAGCGGTTGATGTACATCCGCGAACGTTTAATATTGACGTTAACCGAATTGAAGAAGCGATTTCTCCTAAAACGAAAGCCATAATTCCGGTGCATCTTTTTGGACAGACCGCCGATATGGAACCGTTGATGCGCATTGCCCGCCGTCACAATTTATTTGTCATCGAAGACAATGCGCAAAGCATCGGTTCGGTTTATACATTTTCCGACGGAACTCAAAAGCAAGCGGGAACAATCGGAGATATTGGCATTCTTTCTTTTTTCCCGACAAAAAATCTCGGATGCTACGGCGACGGCGGCGCTTTGATGACCAACGATGAACTCTTGGCTAAAAAGTTACAGATGACAACCGTTCACGGACAGTCGCAAAAATACGTTCATCAAATCATCGGATGCAATTCGCGATTAGATACGCTTCAAGCGGCTGTTTTGCAAGTGAAGCTGACGTATTTGGACGACTACATTCAATTTCGAAGGAAATTGGCAAACCGATATGATGAAGGATTAAAATTACGAAGCGACCGTTTTGAAACGCCTTATTGTATTCCCGAATCCGATCATGTCTATAATCAATATACATTGATAGTAAAAGAAAATCGCGACAATTTGCAGCTATATTTGAAAGAAAAAGGTATTCCGACTACGGTTTATTATCCTTTACCCTTGCATTTTCAACCGGCTTTCAAAAACAAGATGCGAATGGGCGGCGATTTAAGCGTGTCCGAAAAACTGTGTCGTTCGGTACTTTCTTTACCGATGCACACGGAAGCAGATGAAGAGCAGACACAATATATAATTGATCAATTGATTCGGTATGAATGACTATCAAGCGCATCCGACTGCCGTTATTGATGAAGGCGCAGTAATCGGGAAAGGGACAAAAATATGGCATTTTTCGCATATTATGTCCGGAGCGGTAATCGGCGAGAATTGTACGATCGGGCAAAACGTACTTGTTTCGTCTCATGCTGTTTTGGGAAATAACGTAAAAGTACAGAACAATGTATCGGTCTATACCGGCGTAGAATGCAAAGACGATGTGTTTTTAGGTCCGAGTTGCGTATTCACCAATGTGATTAATCCTCGAAGTTTTATTTCCCGGAAAGAAGAATTTCGTTCGACTTTGGTGAAAAAAGGAGCGACCATCGGGGCGAATGCTACCATTATTTGCGGCGTTACCATCGGCGAATACGCTATGATCGGGGCTGGTGCGGTCGTAACGAAAGATGTGCCCGATTATGCTTTGATTGCAGGAAATCCGGGCAAACAAATCGGCCGAGTTGATAAAGAAGGGAACACATTATTATCCCCCCATTAGCCAATCCAAAATATTGATATGCTTAATGCCTTTATACGATAAATCGGAATAATCCATACTGAGCAAGCATTTCGGATGATGGTCGTCAATCTTATCTAAAGATTGTATTTCCCGTTCAAATGTATTTTTGTCCAAAATACTTTGAGAAACTTGATAATACTCAAGGTTTTCATTTAAGGCTTGCGCTACGAAATCCACTTCGTAAGCGCCGATTTTACCTACGGATACTTTGTATCCGCGATGTAAAAGCTCGAGAAATACCACATTTTCCAGAATATGCCCCATGTCTCTGTCTTCACGGTTGAATAAAAAACGACGGAAAGCCAAATCGGCTATATAGTATTTATCGTTGGTTTTAAGTAATTCCTTACCTTTTCAAGATTGATGCTGATAATTTGTTTCGGCAACACGCCGGTTTTCAATAAATAGGTCTGATACAATTCAAACAGAGTGGATTTACCACAACGGCGAATGCCGATTATTACCTTGATTAGTTGTTCGGTATCTCTGTAACTTATTAGTTATTCAAGATATAAAGGTCTTTCTATCAACATAACTTTACAATTTATGTACTTTCATTTTTTGATTCTAATCTAAAAACCTTCCGTATTTCACCGATTTTTTGATTTCAATCTAAAAAAAGTTTATGCAGAGATAGGCGTTTCTATTTGAAACACAAAATAATTTGAGAATTAAGTACATGCACAAAATAATTGCAAATATATTCCGTTTAAAATATGTATTTTAGCTATACAATGAAAGTATGCTATGCACCTTTCATCCGGAATATAACATTACTTATGTATTTTCAAAAATAGGGAAAATGAAAATCTCGAAAATTTTTACGACAATTCTTTTAGTATCGGTTTCTCAGTCTTTTCTGTATGGACAAACGGTTGATTCAATTCCTAAAAAACGAACCGTCAAAGCAACCGAAATTATCGGGATCGCCCTACCGGTGGTTATGATTACCTATGGCTTTATTTCATTGGATAATGATAATGAAATACGACAAATAGACTATAATGTGAACAATTCGATTGAACGAAATAACCTAGTTTGGCATACAAATGTTGATAATTATGTGCAATATGTCCCGGCAGTTGCGGCTTATACGATGAAATTCTGTAAGGTGGAAAGTACTCATGGTTTATTGGATATGACCATTCTCTATGGATTAAGTAATCTGCTTTCCAGTGGCATTACACACGGTCTGAAAACATATATCAAGAGAGATCGGCCCAATACCGTTACTCGGTCTTTTCCGTCGGGACATGCGCAAACCGCCTTTGTAGCAGCTGAATTTCTTCATCAGGAATATAAAGATCAGTCGGTTTGGATCAGCGTCGGCGGCTACAGCGCCGCTACGTTTGTCGGGATTGCCCGCATTTATAAAAAGAAACATTGGGTAAGCGATGTTGTTGCAGGCGCCGGAATCGGCATCCTTTCGACCAAAGGGGTGTATTGGGTCTATCCGTATCTCAAGAAAGCCTTCGGGAAAAAAGACAAATCCTTCCAAACATTCATTTTTCCCGGATACAGCGACGGAAATTTGAATTTCTCCCTTTCAAAAACATTTTGAGTTCTTGGGCATTATATGACCGACTTTGCCGCTATTGATTTTGAGACTGCGAACTACTATCCTTCAAGCGTATGCAGTATAGGTGCAGTCATTGTTCGCAACGGAGAAATTTGCGAAGAAATCTATCGCTTAATTCGTCCCGAACCGGAATGGTATTCCCGACTGAATACCCGGATTCACGGATTAACCGCAGCCGATACTGCAAACGAAAAAGTTTTTCCGTATGTATGGGAAGAAATTGCACCTAAAATCGAAGATTTACCTTTGGTGGCGCATAACAGTCCTTTTGACGAAACTTGTTTACGTGCGGTACACCGCGTTTATCAAATGGATTATCCCGATTACACGTTTTATTGTACTTGTCGCGCCTCCCGACGCGTTTTTGGGAAAACGTTACCTAACCATCAACTTCAGACTGTGGCGGCGCACTGCGGATTTGAGTTAACGAATCATCATCATGCCCTTGCCGATGCCGAGGCGTGCGCCCGGATCGCTTTGAAAATTTTATAACCGATTTAATAGCGTATCATCTCAAAATTATATTATTTTTGCAAAAAAATTAAAGTTTTGAAATTTTCATCTCAAATCAAATTGTATAGAAAACTCCGTTACAGAAAAGGATACGGCGTTCATTCTCCCTTTACTTATAATCTGATTACCAAAGTTATAGAAGAAAAAACGCCTTACTATGTTTTTGAAGATATTGAAAATTTCAGAAAAGAATTGTTAAATGGTGCGAATGATATTAAAACGCTGACTGCGCAAGAAACGCAATCGAAGAATTACGGCGCATTGTTGTTTCGGTTAGTGAATTTTTTTAAATGTTGTACGGTTTTACAAATCGGGAGTTCTACCGGATTGATGAGCCTGTATTTAGCTTTGCCTTTACGGAAAAGTTGCAACTGTTATGCGTTGGAAGAACGAATCGGCTTGTCGGAAACCGTTCGGAATTTTGCGGAAAACCATTCGTTGACAAACCTGCATTCGGTGGAGGGCGCTTATGCGGAAAGTTTGCTCCGATTGAAATCTGAAATCGGTTTGTTTGATTTTATCTTTATCAATACAATGGGCGATTCCGAAAAAACACGCGAAGCGTTTCGTTTAGTCGAAACGTTTATCCATTCGGATACGGTAATGGTAATTGATAAGATTCAGCGAGACAAAGCGATGAAAAACTTTTGGCAAGAAATAAAAAACCGTCCGGATGTCCGATTGACAGTTGATTTACTGTCGTTAGGGCTTGTTTTTTTTAATCCGATATTACATAAACAAAACTATAAAAATTATTTTGACGATGGGGAAAAGCAAAATTTATACGAAAAAAGGCGACGAAGGTTTTACTTCCTTGGTCGGAGGAAAAAGAGTATCCAAAGCCAGCTCTCGCATTGACGCATACGGAACGATTGATGAATTAAATTCTTTCATTGCTTGTTTGCTTGAGGCAATCAATGAACGGGAAGACCAAGAATTTTTACTTCGGATTCAATCCCAATTATTTACTTTAGGAAGCTATTTGGCGTCCGAACCGGGAGTATTGAAATGCTTGATTTCCGAAGAAGAAATTGCGCAGATAGAAGCGGCTATTGACCGGATGGATGTTCTGGTTCCTCCTTTGAATCGGTTTATTTTACCCGGAGGATGTCCGGGAAGCGCTTGGGCAAATGTATGCCGAACGGTTTGCAGAAGAGCGGAACGGTGTATGGTTAAGATAAATAAGGCGGGAAGAGTGGACACAAAAGCCTTAAAATATATCAACCGATTATCGGATTACTTCTTTCTTCTATCGAGGAAACAAAATTTTATTTGTAATGTTGAAGAAATTATCTGGGAAAATCCTTGCAAATAAAATAAATCTTTATACTTTTGCGGAAAAATTGATAAAGGAAACTTGAAAAACTTTTGCTTAATTCGGGAAAAAATATGTATTGGACTTTAGAATTAGCTTCAAAATTGGAAGATGCGCCGTGGCCTGCAAGTAAAGATGAATTAATTGATTTCGCTTTACGTTCGGGCGCTCCTCAAGAGGTAATTGAAAATCTTCAAGATATGGAAGATGAGGGAGAAATTTACGAATGCATTGAGGACATTTGGCCGGATTATCCCACGAAAGAGGATTTCTTTTTTAACGAAGACGAATACTAGCGGAGAAAACGATTAAACGCTTCAAAAAGAGCTTGAAAATAAATCAGGGAGGCCGCGAAAAAGCAGCTTAATGGTATTTTACGGTATTTTGTTTCCGATATGTTTTTTTCACTGGCCATCCGCTGTCGTAACTGATAAAGACTGGTCATCAATATTTCCTGTTTTTTGAAAATAATTATTTTTAACCGTAAATTGATTTACGTTAAATATTTGGCAAAACGCTTTCTTTGTCGAAGATTAAAAGTACGAATAATAATATGAAAAGGGGGGTAAATTATATTTCAAACTCCTTTTTTAACGAATACAAATAATAAGCCTTTTGTTTTTGCGTTTTATTACTACAAATAAAGTGTCTATGAACAAGAGGGCCTGTTTGATCCTTGGATTCTGCTTATGGGGGAGCATTCTTTTTGCACAAAAGCAAAAGGTGAAGAATCAACCTTATGGTGATTATAAGTTATATCATTTCGGAATTACCGTAGGAATGAATTTTCAAGATATGCTGTTGACAAATTCCGGTTTTACCGACGATAACGGAGAAACATGGTATGCTACCATTCCCAATTATTCTCCCGGTTTTACCGTCGGGCTGATTGCCGACTTGTATTTGAATCCGTATATGAATCTTCGCTTTACGCCTTCGCTATCCTTCGGAGATAAAGCTTTCGAATTTGTCGAACAGGAGTCCGACGAGCGATTTAAGGCTTCTGTGCGCTCCAATTACTTGATGGCTCCGCTTGACTTGAAAATCCGTTCGATGCGTTTGAACAATTACCGTCCGTATGTTCTTGCAGGCGCCTATGCCGCGCTTGATTTAGGGGTAAAAAAAGGCGATCCGTTGCTTTTAAAGCCGATGAATTATGGAATTACAATCGGTCTGGGATGCGATTTTTATTTTCCGATTATTAAAGTTGCTCCCGAAATTCGGTTTTGTTTCGGATTAAATGATGTAATGGAAAAAAACCGTACCGATTTAACCGATTTAAGTTTAGCCAAATATCCAAACGCCATTACCAAGGGCGTATCCCGAATGGTTATCTTTACGTTCAATTTTGAATAAACAGCTGCATATAAAACAGCATCGCATATACGGCAAGAAGCAGGCTGTCGAAACGGTCTAAAAAGCCGCCGTGTCCGGGTAACGAACGCCCCGAATCTTTAACTTCTACCGACCGTTTTATCAACGATTCGAGTAAATCACCGTAAGTACTGAAAACAACAACTCCAATCGAAAGTGTAATCCAATGGTATAGTGCGATTTGCGGATTAAAATAAGCAAGAATGAAAGCGGCGACAATCGTAAATGCAAGTCCTCCGAAAAAGCCTTCCCACGATTTCTTGGGTGAAATGCGTTCCCAAAGCCGATGTTTCCCGAACCGAACGCCGATTAAATACGCGCCGGTATCATTCGCCCAGATAAACAACAACAAAGCTATTACCCAAAGCCATTGGTAAACCGGAGGATTTGTCCCGGAATCCGGAAAAGTAAGCAGATTCAAAACGGAGAAAGGCAGAGCAATATAAAATTGTCCGAATAAAATATAAGCCAAACGGGCCATCGGATTTTTTTGTTGGGCATACAATTCATAAATGAATGTCCCGATAACATAAAGTATGTACAAAGAAAAAATATACCTGCCCGTAATCCCCGATATATACAGAAAAGCGGTAAGAAAAAGCGCCGCGCCGCCTGCGCCGTGAATATACAAATTGATTTCTGTTCCTTTATAAATATTTGCCAAGCGATAAAATTCCCGCAAACAAAGAATGATAATTACCATAAACAAGGCAAGAAACGTATAGGAACTGTATATTACGCTGAAAGTGATAGTTCCCACATAAACAATCCCTGTCAATAAACGGATAATGAAATTTTTCATTCGTTATCGTTTGTTTGAACCGGGGGTGTATCATCGGGATTTGTTTCCGGCGTCGTCAGATAGGAATTATTGAGTAACTCTTGCTGAGCCAATATTTCCTGCGAACGGGAAAGCCACTTGCGTTTACCGAATATTCTTTCCAAATCATCCGAATAGATTACTTCTTTTTCCAACAGGACATCCGTCAACTCTTGGTGTTGTGCGCTATATTCCGTCAATATGGTTTTGGCGCGATTGTATTGTTCGCTGATAATTCGTTTTACTTCCTCGTCAATTAAATTAGCGGTATCATCGCTGTACGGTTTGGTAAATCCCCAATCCTGTCCGCTGGAATCGTAATAATTCAAATTCGGCAAACGGTCGCTCATTCCGTAATATACAACCATGGCATACGCTTGCT
>JGI24699J35502_11133899_pt1 | contig 18564 bp, 11 predicted proteins | sample TergutMp193P4_FD_35502 | JGI IMG/M metagenome (IMG submission 35502) | reverse complement strand
CATGGGGCGGACCGAATAATCCAGCTAGGGGTGACAATGTTGAAGGTTATGGAGTTTTGTCGATTCTCGACCCCAAGCTAGAAGTGAAAAAGCAAGTGTGTACTAGTTATGATACTCAAGGCAATCCCACCTGCACGAATGATTCTAGTAATGGCTGGGTCGATGATGGCACGTATGGTGACGGCATGAGTCCTGATGACCACCCAGGATCCGGTGTCACCGGAGGCGTCGAGAGTGGAGTCGAGTCAGGCCAGGTTCCTCCCGGGACGACGAATTTGATGTGGCGAATCACGGCCAGCAATGCCGGTAACGTTCCTCTCACCGGGATCCATGTGGCCGCTGATGCCACCACACTCTATCCTGTAATCAGTGACCCTGTTGACACAACAAACGTGGATACATGTAGCGGAATGAAATTCACATCGACCTATGATTCCAGTGGAAATCCACGCATTGACGTTCTTCACGACTTTGCACGATATGCGGGTGATGAGGCTTTTGACGATCCGGGTGTGCTGATGCCAGGGAACCAAATCTCCAAGACTTGCACCACTGTGATGGATCACGCCTTCACAGGCACAGTGCAGAACACCGTAGGATTGAACGCCCTTTTCGATGATCCAGATGATCCGATATTCCAACCACCTGAAGGATTTGAGTGGAATGACGATGGCACAGTCCTCTTAGGAGGACCCCTGAATAATCAACTCGTTTACCCTGATGCCCAGTCCGCCCTGATGTATCGCTTCACTGGGTATAACGGTGAAGTGGGCCAGGTACCCTCTAACACGGATTCCGCGCAGGTGACGATTCCCAACCCCATGATCAAACTCACCAAGTGGGTGTGCAACCTGTACGACGACAACAAGCAGCCCATCTGCGACATGAATGCCATTCCGGACGGATCACAGTGGTTGACGCAGTTGGCGGGCATCGGTGAGATGCAGGATGACGGCACAATTGTCGTCACAAAGAACGATGACGACACCATTCCGACCAGGCCGGGCACTGCCCCTGAAGGTTCGGGCTGGGTCAAGGCGGCTGATGGTGTCCCGTATGAAGGCGCGGGGCTGTGGCTTTTGGTCGTCACCAACATTGGCAACACTGCCGTGACCGGGATCAATTTCAACACAGAGTACGTCACAGGCAAAGCTGGCTTGTCGGACAACTGGGTGCATGTGCCCCAATCCGATCCGGACGTGCTGGGTCCTGGGCATTCCGCGACGTACACTGTCCTGACTCATGCCATCGTCGACACGGGCAGTTCGGGTGACTACGCGCCTAACGACGCGGACGCCACGAATTTCTGCCAGGAGTACGCCGAGAAGCTCATCACCGGAGTCGACGGAGATGTGACACAACATTGTGTGGATTACACGACATATGGCGAGCGCCCGTACATCGCAGGCGACGATCTGACGAACACAGCTGTCGCAACGGCCATACCATCAGACGATGACGGCACTCCCCTGGTGGACTCGGATGACAAACCATTGGCGCCCGTCATCTCTAACCCTTCTACCGCGGAAGCCAACACAACCACCCCAACAGGCGCCTTGAAGGTGACCAAGTGGGTCTGCTCGATCGGCACGGGCTGCTCCTATGATCTGACTCATGAACAGTTGCAGCAACTCACCGGTGTGAACCTGATCGTGGGAGGCGAGGGAAAGCTCAACGTCGCACAGGGGCAGTCCGTCTCGGGTGTCACCGCTGACGGTGTGGAATGGTCCTGGTTGCCGGAGACAATCGTCGCGTACAACACTGACGCCGACTGGCTGATCGTCGCCACCAACATCGGTGACGTCTCACTGGTCAATGTCGGCATCAGGGACAGTATATCGTCCACCGGGCATGGTGACATGGAACTTTCACCAACGTACATTGTTGATGAGACGACTCCGAATCGTGTCAACACCAGCACACGAGTGTTGGCGTCTGGGAACTCGGTCGCCTGGGCAGCGTCGACATCTGCCATCACCAGTAGGGATGACAATGATCCGGGATACAACGCCACTTCGGCCAACGCCAACACTCCATGGTTCGAACCGGATCGAAAGAGTGGGACGGACTCTGTGGTCAACACCGCTTCAGCGACTGGCACCGCCTGGGATGTGGTAAACGACAAGGCACTTCAATCCAGTCCCGGCATCAATTGGACAGTACGGTCCAACACCTCCAGCGCCGAGGTGAACTCCATCGCCCTGGCGATCGGGGACTGGGTCTGGTTCGACAGCAATGAGGACGGGCTCCAGGGCGACAACCCTGAAAACGCCGTGTCTGGCATTCAGGGTGTCCAGGTGGATTTGTTGCACGCGGACGGCACTCCCGTGACTGACTCGAATGGTGATCCCATGACGACGACGACAGATTCCGAGGGGTTCTACTACTTCGACATGCTGGCGCCGGGCACGTACCGCGTCGCGTTCCATCTGCCCGCGGGCTATGCGTGGACAACGCCATGGGCGAAGACCGGCGGCCGAGACGAGGATCCGACGTACGTTTATGTCGCCAGGGATTCCAACGCGGCCTTTGCGTACACCTCTCCCGCCTCTGTCGCCTCGCTGACGAATGACTCGCCCGCGAGCGACGATCCCATCGATCTCATCCGTGTGACAAGGGCTTTCGAGATGAATGTCCCGACTCTGCTTGATTATGACAAGTATGACTACGTGTTCCCGACCTCGCAAGCAGACATTCCTGAAAGGTACAGGACCACGTTGAAGGCGGATTTCATCAACCCGACGATCGACGCCGGGATCACCTACCCGAACCCGGAACTCAAGATCACCAAGTGGGTCTGCGAGAGGTACGACGAACTCAACCAGCCCGACTGCGCGGATCCGTACTCGATCAATCCCGATTCCGGCAAGTACGTGTGGGACGATCTCAACGGTTACACCGCCGAGAAGCATGAACTGTACGCCGGTGTGCCCTCGGGCGGATGGGTGAAAGAAGCCACGATCCCAGCCGGATCGACTGCGCAATGGCTCATCGTCGTGACCAACGTCGGCGGCACCCGTCTGGCGAATGTCACCATCGAGGACGCTCTGGAATCCCTTCCTGCCAACCCGGCCGAAGGGCGTGGGGCCACAGGGATAGCGACGATCTATTCCCCCGATGCCGGTTTGACTGACGACACGTCGATTCCCCTGCTGGAGATGACAGGCACTCGTGTGTTCATGATGACAACCGAAAACATCACGAACCAAAACGAAACCGTCTCAGGGATCAAATATGATGTCGACGATGAGAACAACGACGCCAAGAACAGGATTGTCGGCGAACCGACGTACGACGACGGCACAGACGATGTGATCAACTCCGTCTATGCCCAAGGCGATCCGGTGGACCAGGCCGGGGCGCCTGTCATGGGCAGTGACGGCGTCACCCCGCTGCCGCCGGAGACATCGAACAATTCCACGGCCGAGGTCAACTCCATCGGCTTCGCCATCGGCGACTATGTGTGGATCGACGAGGACAAGAACGGGCAGCAGGATCCGGAGGAACTACCTGTCAAAGGCATGCATGTCAGTTTGTACGCCATTGTGGGCGGCGTACAATCCCAGACTCCCTGGACGACGACCACCGATGACGACGGGTTCTATCTGTTCGACAACCTGCCCGCAGGAAGCTACCAGGTCGTCTTCACCCTGCCGACAGGGTACGTGTGGACGTCGCTCAGGGAGCACGGGGTTGGCGCGGCCTTCGATTCTGACGCCGACCGTACGACAGGCAGATCCGAGGTCATCGTGCTCGGATTGAACGAGGATGGCACACCGATGGACGGTGTCCAGCTCAGCAGCGATATGGGATACGCGGTCAACGCCACATGGATCAACCCCACGATCGATGCGGGCATACGGCTGCCGGAACCCGGGCTCAAACTCACCAAGTGGGTCTGCTCCGACTTCGTCAACGGCTGCCTCGAGCCTCAGGATGTGGATCTGGCGGCCATGGCCGGCTTCGACTCAGACGGTGTGAAAGCTGGCGTGGGCAAGCTCGGCTGGGTCAAGGAGACCACAGCCCCCGATGAGACGACCCAGGTCGACTGGTTGATCGTGGTGACCAACACCGGCCCCCACGGTATAGACAATGTCACCTTAAGTGATGAGTATTCCAAGGGTGTCGGGGCGGCGCCGGTGACCTGTGACGCTCCAACCGTCCGTCTGGCTCCTGGCGAATCCCACATTTACCATTGCACGACGGCGTGGGTGACCAACACCCAGCCCTTCGTGACCGGGCTCGAGGTGGATGAAGACGGCAACGAATTGGCTGTGGATCCGGTCACGGCTGAACCGGCGTACTCGAGCGGTGAAGACGTGGTCAACGCCGCGCAGGCGAGCGGTACCCCGCTTGACGACGACGGGGTGCCGATCCCACTGGTGGATGACGAGGGCAACCCCGTACTCGATGACGATGACCAACCCGTGCCATCGGTGACCGAGTCCAATGTTTCCGACGCCGAGGTCAACGTGGTCGGCTACGCCGTGGGCGACTACGTGTGGATCGACGACAATGACAACGGCATCCAGGACCTGAACGAGCAGGGCGTCGAAGGGGTGAACGTGGTCCTCAGGAATGCGGCAGACGGCTCGGCCGTCGCCACGACAACCACAGATTCCAATGGGTGGTACCACTTCGACCTGCTCAACTCCGGTTCGTACTACGTCGAATTCCAGGCGAAGGACGGGTACGTGTGGGGCAAGCTGGCCCAGGGAGACGACGCCAGGTTCGATTCTGACGCGGCGTACACCCTGGCCACCGATGCTGTGGCCGCCAGCGAGCCTTTCACGCTGACAAGCAAGGGCACGAATGTTGTTCCCACGGCCCAGGCGCCTGCGGCGTACCGCGACGACATCAAGGCGGCGTACATCAATCCGACCATCGACGCCGGACTGGTCGAGGCCAATCCCGCCATCGACCTGAAGAAGTACGTGTGCTCCACGGGCACGAACTGTGTCGTTCCCGATACCCTCACCTCGCTGGATCCACCGGACGGATGGGTGAAGTCGGCCACAGTGAAGTACGACACGGACGCGGACTGGCTGGTCATCATCGAGAACACTGGCAATGTCCCTCTCCAAGATGTCACGCTGACTGAGGAGAATTTCAACGCCGGTTCACTGCGTGGGTTCACACCGAACGATTGCGTCGCCGAACAGGTCACCGACCTGTTGGAGCCAGGCGCGTTCGTCCCATGGACCTGCACCGTCAACCATGTCGTCAACACCGAGGAGCTGGGGTCCAAACAGGACATCGTCAACACGGCCCAGGCCGAGGGCACGGGGTTGAACAATAACCGTCAACCCTTGCGTAATCCGGACGACACACCCAAGAAGGTCACCACCGACGAGGACATCGCCGAGGTGAACACCGAGGCGTACGCCGTGGGCGACTATGTCTGGTTCGACGCCGACGGCGACGGCGTGCAAGGCGATGAGGAAGGTCTTGAGGGCGTGACCGTACGCCTGCTCGACCATCTCGGCAACCCTGTTCCCGGGGTTGCGGACGTGAAAACCGACTCGCAGGGGTACTACTGGTTCGACCTGTTGCTCTCCGGAGATTACATGGTCGAGTTCACGCTGCCCGACGGGTACATGTGGACGACCACCAATGTACGTGGTTCCACAGCGGACAACGGTTCCGACGCCGTGTTCACCGACCCGGTGCAGGCCACGGCCCGAAGCGCGGTCTTCACCCTCGGTGAAGGAGCCCCGGGGTTGGTCGCTTCGACGACCGCTCCCGAGGACTATGCGTCTCACCTCGTCGCACTCGAGATCAATCCGACGATCGACGCCGGGGTGATCGAGATGGTCCCAGGCATCGAGTTGCAGAAGTACGTCTGCTCGAAGGGCACGGGATGCACCGACCCGGCGACCATGACGTACGAGGAGCCGGCCAGTGACTGGGTCAAAGCGACCACAGTGAAGTACGGCACCAATGCGGACTGGGTGATCCTCGTCAAGAACACCGGTAATGTCGCTTTGGGCAATGTGGATCTGAGCCGTGAGGATTTCTCAGCCGGCGGCGCGGGATTCAACGGTAATTGCAAGCCTGCCGCCCCGTACTCCAGGCTGGAGGCGGGCGAGAGCATCTACTTCTCCTGCACAATAAACAATGTGACAAACACGGCGGAATGGGGGTCCGGCAAGGACATCGTCAACACGGCCCAGGCCAGCGGCACCCCCGTCGACAAGACCGGCAGGCCGGTCGGGAAGACACCCGGACCGGTCTTCTCGAACACCGACACCGCCGAGGTCAACTCCACCGCGAAACCGGCGGTCGCCACCGGCGGTACCGGTCAGCCCCCTTATCAGAACGGCTGGGTCATCCCGCTGTGCCTGATGGCCTCCATCATCGGGGTCGGGGTGGTGATCACCAGGAGACGTTTCAACTAGATGAGTGGCTAGATTGAGACCCAGGAGTCCGCATCGAGCAATCGGTGCGGACTCTTGCTGTCCAGCGATACGATGAGACTATGTATCAACGGGATTTTGAACTGGACACCACCAGCGGTGATGTGACACTGAAGATACGGGCGCGGGGGCGGTTGATCCTCATCCATCCGATGGTGAACCGGGGGACGGCGTTCACCCATGAGGAGCGTCAGCAATTGGGGATCTCCGGGCTGCTCCCACCCGGCGTGACAAGCATCGAACAACAGGTACGTCGCAGCTACGCCCAGTACCTGCGTTGGACGACCCCCCTGGAGAAGAACATCTTCTTGTCAGATCTGAGGGACCGCAACGAGGTGTTGTACTATCGCCTGATCAGCGAGCATCTTGAAGAAATGTTGCCGATCATCTACACGCCGACGATCGGGGAGGTCATCGAGAGGTTCAGCCATGACTACCATGGCGCCCGGGCCGTGTTCTGTTCCATCGACCGGCCCGACCAGATCGAGCAGAATCTGATGGATTTCGGCCTGGAACCGGACGAGGTGGATCTGGTCGTCGTCACCGATTCAGGCGGGATTCTGGGGATCGGGGACCAGGGGATCGGCGGGGTGCAGATCGCCATCGGGAAACTGGGCGTGTACACCGCTGCCGCCGGGATCCACCCGGGACGGGCCATCCCTGTCGTCCTCGACGTGGGAACGGACAATCTCGGCTTGCTGAGTTCCGACATGTACCTCGGGGAGGCGCACCCCAGGATCTCAGGACCGAAGTACGACGAGTTCATCGACTCCTTCGTCTCAGCGGTGACAAAGCTCTTCCCCCACGCGCTTCTGCACTGGGAGGATTTCGGGGCCGACAACGCACATCGAATATTGATGCGCTACAAGGATGAATGCTGTACCTTCAACGACGACATCCAGGGCACGGCCGCTGTCGTCCTCGCTGCCGTGCTGGCCGCCGTACGCCTCAAGGGCGCGCACGTCTGTGAACAGCGGATCGTGATTTTCGGCGCGGGCACGGCCGGGGTCGGTGTGGCCGACATCATCCGGGCCGCCATGGTACGGGAGGGGATCCCCGAAGAGGAGACCTACTCCCGGTTCTGGGCTTTCAACTCCAGAGGGCTCATCGTGGCCGGTGACGATTCCGTCCGCGATTTCCAGGCCCCGTACGCCCGTACTCCTGAAGAGGTGGAGGAGTGGGGACTGGGGCCGGGCCGGGTCTCGTTGGAGGATGCGATGGAACACATCGCGCCCACCATCCTGATCGGCACCTCGGCCAGGGCCGGGGCGTTCACCGAGAAGATCGTGAGGACCATGGCCGACCAGTGCGACCGGCCGATCATTTTCCCCTTGTCAAACCCCACATCCAAGACTGAGGCGACTCCTGAGGACCTACTGAGATGGACCGACGGGAAAGCACTCATCGCCACGGGCAGCCCCTTCGGGGACATCGTTTTCGACGGGGTGCGGTACACCATCGCACAAGCCAACAATGCTCTGATCTTCCCCGGTTTGGGGCTGGGAGTCTCCGTGGTCAGGGCCAACCGGGTCACCGATTCGATGATCTTCGCGGCGGCGTCCGCGTTGGCCGGGCTGATCAATGAGTACCGCCCCGGCGCGAGTCTGCTGCCGTCCATCTCCAACCTGCGCCTGGTCTCCTCCACGGTCGCCGTGGAGGTGGCTCGTACCGCCATGGCCGAGGGCGTGGCCGAGGTGTACCCCGATGATCTGATCCGCGCGGTGTTCGAACGGATGTGGAGGCCGCGGTACCCCGAGTTGGAAATCCTTCCCGGATCCACCGCCGTACTTCCCGGATGAGCTCCGTACTTCCCGGATGAGTTCCGTGCTCGGTCCGACTATTCTCTTGCGGGGCGCGAGATCTAAGGTATTTCACCTGAAATTACCCCGATTCGCGCCCCGTAGAGGGCCGGGCCGGTGTCGGAACCGTGGATTTGTGCCACCATTGATGTATGAGCGATATGGACATCACCGTCATTCTGGACGACCTTGCCGCCGGACGCATCGATGCGGCCGAGGCGAAAACCCGAATTGACGCCCTGGGCACGCATCCGGCCCCCGAACCCACACCGGAATTTTCCACCGACTGGCCCCTGCCGCCAGACGAGGTGTCTCCTGACGACATCGGCGCCCAACATGCGTACGAGCCGCCGAAGGCCGAGAAGATCAACGGGATCTCGAAAGTGTTGGTCAGGGCCACAGGACGCAAGGTGAAAATCATCCCCGACACGGGTGTCTCCACAGCCGCGGCTGAGGACGTCCACCAGGTCAAACGCAGTGGATCGACCATGGAAATAGTAGGTGACAAGGAGTTTTCTGGTGTCATCGATGCTTTGTCCTGGGTGAAGTCCGTACGCGGGATGGACGATGTGAAGGCCCTGGGATTCGGCAAAGACCTGACTGTGAGGGTCAATCCCGCCCTTGAGGTGGACATCGACCTGAAGGGATGCCAACTGATGGTCACGGGGATCCCCCACATTGGGAAGGTACGCCTGACTGCCGGTGGGGCCGCCATCACAGGTGCGCGTACCGTCTCCGATCTGTTGCTGCAGATGGGCCAGGCCACGATTTCCGGCCACTTCACCGAAGGCTGGTCCAGGATCCGCTGTGAATCGGGCCAGGTCACTGTGGAAGTGGCCCGCGACTCCGACGTCGTCATCCGCGCCGACGCCCAAGTCGGGCGCGTGACCTGGGAAGGTTGCGAAGCCGACGACGGCGAGGCCACATTGGGTACGGGCACGGCCCACCTGGACATGGGCGTCGTCTTCGGCCACGGCATCATCCGCCTGGGAGCCTGAGATCGGGCGAGACAGGACTCGTCGTCCCGCCGACCCCTCGTCGTCCTGCCGACCCCTCGTCGTCCTGCCGACCCCTCGTCGTCCTGCCGACCCCTCGTCATCCAGCCGCAGGCAGGATCCCCGGCGATCGAAGTGCTCCGTCCTCACCCGCAGATTCAACTACCATCCTTTACTCTGCCTATGTTTCGCCGCCAAAATCGTGAATCTAAGGGCGGAACTTAGTGCATACTAAGAATCGTTGTGCGAAATCAGGCGGTTCGGCTGAGTTGTGCACGCCTGAAGAGGAGGCTGGACTCCACTGAGCGTACGATTTTGTCCGGGGTACGGAGCTGTTCCGCGGTGACGGTGATAATCGTCCATCCCTGATCTTGGATGAGGCGGCGTCGATTGGCGTCGATTTCCATTTGGGCCCTGCTGCCAACATGAACCATTCCATCATATTCCACCGCCACTTTTTCCTTGTCGTACCCAAGATCGACGTGGAAGATCCTGCCTTCCTCGGGACAGGGAACCTCACAATTGACGATCGGCTCGTCGAGCCCCGCCCGTACCAGCAACAACCGTAACCTTGTCTCATAAAGAGAGTCTGTTCCGGGTCTGACCAGCTTCATGGCGATCATCGCCCTCTGGGTTCCAGGACGCCCTGCCAATTCAGACAATGTCGCTTTCATCTCCTCCATGTCGAGCAATGGTTGTCTGCGGCGGAGGAACCCGTCGCCGACTTCCACGAGTTCGTCGATTTTCGCTGCGCGCAATTGCAACCAGTGTTCAACGGGGCTCAGAATCGGCAACCCCCAACACGACCCCCATATCCTGGGTGGGTACACGCATCTGTGAGCGACAACACCCTGACGGATTGGGCGGCTCACCCCATGTGGTACGAGGATGTGGACTCGGTCCCAATCCTCCAGCCGTCCCGGCAGTGCCACATTCATCATCTGGAGGGCGGTCGCCCCGAACAGAATCATTCCTTTGCCCTCGTACGCAGCCATGACCGCACTCGTACGTGTCATGAATTCTGCCCGGCGGCGCTCCCACTCGTCCCGGCCACTAGTGGAGGGCGGTTGCCCGTACGCCCCTCGGATCAGCCGCTTGTATCCCAGACGTGTGAAGTTTTTACTTGTCACCCGACCCGATCGGGTGAGGTGGATTTGATCCGAGGTCAGAAATGTCATATCTCCACTCTGGCCGCTCCAAAGTGCCCACCGCCAGGGGGTCGGACCGAATCTGTGGATAACTTTGCGATTCTGTCATCATGCCGTCCCCTCGTCGTCCTGTCGCCCCTCGTCATCCTGCCGCAGGCAGGATCCCCGGCGCCCGAAGCATCCGTCCTCACCCGCATATTCAACTATCATGCTTTACTCTGCCTGTGTTTTGCCCCCAAAATCGCGAATTTTGGGGGCAAAACTTAGTGCATATCAAAAATCGTTGTGCGAAATCAGGATCGAGTACGGCGGAGATCCTGACTGGCGTCAGGATGACGGAGTACGACGCGACAGACAACTTGCGGGGGTAAAGACTGCTGTGGTGCGAAATCGGGATCGAGTACGGCGGAGATCCTGACTGGCGTCAGGATGACCCGTACTAGGCGGAGAAACCTTTGATGGCGGTGATGGTGATGGAAATCTCGCGTCCGTTGGGGGCCTCGTACGTCACCTCGTCGCCGACCTTGTGGCCGATGACCGCAGAACCCACGGGTGACTGCGGTGAATAAACTGATGTGTCCACGGAATTGTCCAGGCTCAACAGTTCCCGTGAGCCCAACAGGAAAGTGTCGGTGTCATCCGGGTCGCCGTCGTAGGCGATCGTCACGGTCGAGCCGGGGCGTACTTCGTCGTTGCCCTGACCCGCCTCACCGACTTCTGCGTTCTCAAGAATGGCCTTCAGGCGGCGGATGCGCAGCTCGTTCTGCCCCTGTTCCTCGCGTGCGGCATGATAACCCGCATTTTCGGACAGATCACCTTCCTCACGTGCTTGACCGATACGCTTGGAGATGATCTCGCGTCCCTCGCCTGAGATGTACTCGTATTCTTCGCGAAGTTTCGAATATGCCTCATGGGTCAGCCAGATCGTGTTATTATCCATCCTTCTAGGATAACCCTTGCAGGAGATAAAAGGGGAATGGCTGTGCCAAATGAACCATTAAGGCTGATGTGCGCCCACGCGCATCCGGACGACGAGTCCTCCAAAGGGGGGGCGACCATGGCAATGTATGCTGCTCATGGGGTCGACGTCACCGTACTGACAATGACCGGGGGCGAGAGGGGTGACGTGCTCAATCCGGCGCTCAACACCCCCGAGGTGAACGCTGATTTGCCTCAAATCCGCAAAGCCGAGATGGAGAAGGCGCGCCGGATTCTGGGGGTGAAACAGGTCTGGCTGGGGTACGAGGATTCCGGGTTCACTTTGGAGGAGCCGTGGGTGGACATGCCGGAAGGGAGTTTGGCGGCGGCCGATCTGCGTGAGGCGGCATCGAGGATGGCCGATATTCTGGTGGACCTTCGCCCGCATGTTTTGGTGACGTACGATGAGGGCGGGGGGTACCCCCATCCGGATCACGTCATGTGCCACAAGGTTTCCATGAAAGCACTCACGTACGCCGGCGACAAGGAAAAATACGGAGAACGTGCCTGGGTCGTGCCAAAGGTGTACTACCAGATGAACTTCCATCGTGAACGGTTCTTGGCTCTTGACCAGGCTATGAGGCTGGCCGGGATGGAATCCCCGTACGCCCCTCGGATGAAGGGCTGGGTCTATGACCAGATGGACCACCGCGTGACAACACAGGTGGAGTGCTCGGCGTACTTCTCCGTCCGTGACGACGCCCTTCGCGCCCACGCGACCCAGGTCGATCCGGCCGGATCCTGGTTCCAGGTCCCCATGGACATTCAGTGCGAGGTCTGGCCCACCGAGGATTACGAGTTGGTGCAGTCCAACGTGGCGGTGTCCCTCCCGGAGACCGATCTTTTCGCCGGGCTGCGGTAGTGCCTGTCATCCTGGCTTTGGAAGGATGACAGCACAGGGCGGCTGTGGGATTAGACTGATTTGAATGGCCATTCTTGCTGACATCACCCCTTTACGCCAGTCTGTGCCGTTTCGGCGTCTCTGGTGGGGGCAGGGTCTGGCCGCGATCGGCGGGCAGTTCACGCAAATGGCCGTTTCTCTGGAGGTGTACGCGCTGACCAAGTCCACCTTCATGGTGGGTCTGTTGGGGTTCTGCGCGTTGGTGCCGCTGATCATCATGGGATTGTACGGTGGGTCCTTGATCGACAAGTACGACCGGCGCATCGTGGCCCTGATCGCGTCGGTGGTGATGTGGGGTGCGACCATCGGGCTGGCGATCGAGGCCTGGGCCCACCTGGACAATGTGTGGATTTTGTACCTCATGGTGGCCATCCAGTCGGGGGCGTCCGCGGTGAACATGCCGGCTCGTACTGCTGTCATCCCGCGACTCATCGACCGTTCCCTGTTGCCTGCGGCCAACGCCCTCAACTCCGCCACCTGGACAATCGCCCTCATGCTCGGACCGGTGGTCGGGTCGATGCTGGTCGCGGCGTTCGGGTACAAATGGGCGTACACCATCGACGTCGTGACCTTCACAGCCTCGTTGTACGCTGTGTACCGGCTGCCGTCCGTACGCCCACTGCCCTCGGAAAACCCTGATGACGAGCCAGTACGGGGGTGGCGCTCGGTCGCGGACGGATTCGTGTTCCTGGCCACCCGTCCGAACCTGAGGATGACCTTCTTCATGGACCTTGCCGCAATGATCCTTGCTCAGCCTGTCGCGTTGTACCCCGCGATCGCTATGACGATGATCGGCGGCGGGGAGACGACGGCCGGATGGTTGTCGGCATTCGTCGCGATCGGATCCGTCCTGGCACTGGTCTTCTCCGGACCCCTGGGAAAGATCCGCCGGCAAGGGCTCGTGGTGGCCATCATGGTGACCGGATGGGGACTGGGGATCTTGGGCTTCGGCGTGGTGTTGATGCTTGTGGGAGTCACAAATCCCGATCATGTGATCTGGTGGGCGCTGATCGCGTCGGGGGTGTGCCTCGCCTTCGCCGGGGCCTGTGACTCGGTCTCGTCGGTCTTCCGCAACGTCATCCTCCAGTCGGCGACCCCCGACAATCTCCGTGGCCGCCTCCAGGGGATTTTCACCGTCACCGTCGCGGGAGGGCCCAACCTCGGGCGGGTGGTCTCGGGCTCCCTGGTACGGGGTTTGTCCGGGATCAGCGCTGTGCCGTTGGGGCTGACGGCACTCGCCGGCGGGGGACTGTGCATGATCGCCGCCGGAGTCCTCACCCGGGTGACTCCCGGTTTCATCAAGTACGACGCAAACAACCCTGTTCCCTGATGAACTATGCTGGGAATGTGAACGATTCGTCTTCGTCGCCAGGAAATGTCACACAACCGGACGGTACGGGAGTCCCGGTTGACGGCGGTGAAACCTGGCCTACTGTCGTACCTGTGGATGTCAGTGACATTCAGCCCTCGACGCGACCGACTTTCATCGTCGTGCCGCGAAGCGGGGGAATGCACATGGAAGCTTCGTACAAACCCCGGACGAAATGGGGCAAACGTTTCTTCCGCGCCAGTTATGGCTTGTTCGTTCTTATCTTTATTATCGGAGTCATTGGCTGTTTGTGGCTCTCCGGCCATGGTCGCGGCGGTCAGGCCATGGCGGTGTTCGCAGCTGTGTTCCTTCTCGCAGCCCTCGACTTCATCCTCATGTTGTTCGTTGCTCCGAAGCTGGACGACAAGTACCGGCGGCTCCATCACGATGGCAAAGACGAACAAGACAGATCTGCCTGAGGATCCGCGCGAGATATTGACCTACCCGGAGGAGAAAGAACATGTCAACGACCCGGACATGGCTTCGGTCACCAACTGGTGGTGAGGGGGCGGCCCTCGTCGTACCCGGAACGGGACTGTACACCGATCCGGGCGTTCTCGGCGAACGCGGCGAGAGTCGGGGCGCCGGCGTACGTGCAGGAACTGCGTACCCCGGAAATGATGAAGTCGATGAGGTCTTCGACGCCCGGGCGGTCCGGGTCGAGAAGCATCTTGGCCGAGGAGATGCCCTCTTCGAACAAGCCGGCCCGCGCCCGGTCGTACGCCGATTTGGAAACGCTGCGCGCGCGTACGGCCCTCGCTGACGCCATGCCGAAGGACTCTTTGTACGCGCGTCCCTCCGGCGTCATGAGCAGGTCGCCGGGGGATTCGTACGTGCCGGCGAACCACGAGCCGATCATCACCGCGCCGGCTCCTGCCCCCAGCGCCAGAGCGACGTCGCGGGGATATCGGATCCCGCCGTCGGCCCAAATCGCGGCGCCGAGTTCGCGTGCGGCTTCGGAGCACTCCACCACCGCCGAGAACTGGGGGCGGCCCACTCCGGTCTGCATCCGGGTGGTGCACATCGCGCCGGGACCCACGCCGACCTTGACGATGCGCGCGCCGGCTTCGACGAGGTCTTCCACCCCTTCAGCGGTGACAACGTTCCCTGCCACCAGTACGACCGGGGAGCCGATGGCGTCGAGCATCTGGCGTACCGCCTCGACCGAGGAGATCATACGGTCTTGGTGGCCGTGCGCGGTGTCGAGCACGATCACGTCCGCACCGGCTTCCACAAGGGATTTTGCGTGAGTCGCCGCATCGAGAGAGATGCCCACCGCCACCCCGACGCGAAGCCTTCCGGCATCGTCGCACGCCGGTTGGTACAGCGTCGATCGCAAAGCACCCTTGGCGGTCATCACGCCGACGAGCTTGCCCTCGGCGTCGACGGCGATGGCGACGGGATGGTTGGTGGAACGCAGTTTCTCGAAGACGTCAACCGGCTGCGTCGACGAAGGAACAAGAGTTATATCGGTTTTCATCGCATCATGGACCTGGGTGAAACGGTCCAATTGCTCGCAGTTCGCGGGGGTCAGTGTGCCCACGGGTTCCCCATTGTCGACAACGACCACTGTTCCATGGGCTCTCTTGGAGACCAGGCCCAATGCGGTACCGATGGTGTCGGTGGGACCGACGGTCACCGGGGTGTCGAAGATTGTGTCCGCTTTCTTGACACGGGCAATGGTTGCTGCGACCACATCGACGGGGATGTCCTGGGGAATGATCCCGAGTCCGCCGCGCCGCGCCATGGTCTCAGCCATGCGCCGCCCGGTGACAGCGGTCATATTGGCGGCGATCAGGGGCAGCGGAAGGTCCAGTCCATCGGTCGAGGTGACGTCCACATCCAGCCGGGAGGGTACATTCGATCGGCGGGGCACCATGAAGACATCATCATAGGTCAGGTCGTACACCGGCGTTGGTCCAAGAAATTTCACATGTCAAGGGTACATCCAGTCGATGGACCGGATGATGCGCAGGCTTCAAACTGATGTCTATGAACAAAAAATGTATGTTCTGAAAAATCATGATTTTCCTCAGCTGACAAGTTGAGACACGAGAACCGTCCCCATGGGACCCATGGGACGGGGGATGGATGATAGTGTGAGGAGCCATGAACCTGTCATGGTGGGTGGTATTGCCCTTTGTGCTGATGCTGGCGGTGATCGCGGTGGCGCCGCTGATTCCCGGGGTGCAAGAAATCTGGGACCGGCTGGGCGCCAAATTGGTGGTGGCGCTCATCCTCGGGGTGCCGACTGCCGCGGCGGTGTGGATATGGCTCTCCCCGGATCTGGTCCTCAGCTCGCTTCAGGAGTACGTCGAGTTCATCGCCCTGATCGCAAGCCTGTTCGTGGTTTGTGGCGGGTTTTTCCTGGCGGGTAATCTGCGCGCCACTCCCCGCAACAACGCTATCTTGCTTGGCATCGGCGGCGTCCTCGCCTCGTTCATTGGTACGACAGGGGCGGCGATGGTGATGATCCGTCCACTTCTGAACGCCAACCGCGAAAGGAAGAACAAAGCCCACACTGTCATTTTCGCCATCTTCGTCATCGCCAACTGCGGAGGATTGCTGACGCCGCTGGGGGACCCGCCGCTGTATATCGGCTTGTTGCGCGGGGTGCCCTTCATGTGGACCTTCTCCCTTTTCCCGCAATGGCTGTTCATCAACGCCTTGTTGGTCCTGACGTACGTCGGCCTCGACCGCCGCTTCTATCACGCGGAAGGTCCGCAAGCCATCTCGCAGGACCAGGCCAACGCGACGCGGGTGAACCTGCATGGCAGGCTCAACATCCTCTGGCTGGTCGTCATCATCGCCTCGGTGGCGTTCCTCGGGGATTTCGTCTGGATCAAAGTTCTGGTTCAGGTCGGAGCCGCAGCAGCGTCGTACTTCTTCACAGACAAACAAACCCGCTTGCGGGACAATGAATTCACCTGGGGGCCGATCCTTGAAGTTGCGGTATTGTTCCTTGGTATCTTCCTGACGATGATCCCTGCGCTGGCGTACCTGCGTTCCGTGGCGGATCAACTGCCGCTCAACGAGTACACCTTCTTCGGGTTCACCGGCGCCCTGTCGTCGGTCCTTGACAACGCGCCAACGTACCTCACCTTCTTCGAGATGGGCACGCAGATGCCGGGCACCTCGCTCGTCGCGGGGGTCCCGAGCCTCTATCTGACCGCTATCAGTCTGGGCGCGGTCACCTGCGGCGCTATCACGTATATTGGGAATGGCCCCAATTTCATGGTCAAGGCTATCGCCGAGGAGCGCGGTGTGGTCATGCCGTCTTTCGGAAGGTACGTTGTGTGGGCGCTGCGGTACCTGGTTCCGATCCTGGTCGCGATGGTTTGCCTGTTCATCAGTCCCCTCATGTGGGTGAAACTCCTCGGTGCGGTCATCGCCGTCATCCTCGTGGCCCAATCCCTGCTCCAGATCCTGCGCACCCGCCCCTGATCCATGGGGACCTCGACGCAGGCCGAGTGCAGAACGAGCTTGCTTGTTATGCCGAGACCAAGGAAGAGGTTGATTTCTCGATTTTCGGCAAGAAATGTTGACTAGAACAGTACGGGGACGTTGACCGTACGGTCCTGTTCGACGGCTTCTGTGATCGCCAAACTCAGGCGCGCATCGTACAACGCCTCAGACAGGGGGTACGGGGGTGCACCCTCGTTGTGGATCCATGCGGCTGTACGGGTGAGGAACCCGGCGATGGCCACCTCGTCGTCACCCCATCCCGAATCGGGAAACGGATTGGTCCATAGTGCCTTGTCACCGAGGGTGATGTGCGTGGTGTGATGGGTTTCAGGGTCCACGTGGCGTTGCATGTACGTCGTGGTGATCAGATTGTGCTCGCCGAGATGAACCACCTGGTCACCGCTGATTTCGCCGTGGGACCCTCGTACCAGCAATCGCCCAGCCTGAAGCACGACGCGAGTGTGGTTGTTGGTGAAATCGTAAATGCCGCTGCGTCCATCGCCGAAATCGACCGACGCCAAGATGTCCTCATTCGAGAACCGGTGCCCGCGTACGACGGCAGGAACGATCCCGAGCCCCAGATAAGCCCGGATGAGCGCCATCGCGTGGCAGGGCCCAGTGGCGGAAATCTGGACCTGGAAAACCTCCCCGATCATGTCGTGGCCCACGGCAGTCAACCGGGCGGCATGGCCCGCGATGAGGGGGTGGTGCTCGGCAACCTGGGCCAGTCCGGATGCGGCCGCCTCATCCAACTGTTCCAACTCGGCCCTCGTGCTCCCCGGCGGCGCTCCCGTCAGTACGGGCACCCCATGGTCGATGGCGATCCGCAGGATCGAGGCAGTCGAATGGTGGGGCGCCACATCGATGACGAGATCCGCCCCCACCTCATCGAGGCAACGATCAAGATTCGTGTACACCGGAACGGCGGCGGTCCTCTGTTTGCGCAGGACCCATCCCACGCACTCAAATTCGGTCATCGTCGCCATGACCGCCTTGAGCGCCTGGGCTCGGTACCCCAATCCCACCTGCACATATCTCATGGGTCCACATTAATACGAATCCTGATTCTCGGTGGTGATCCCGTCAGACAGGCCCGCAAACGATCCTTTCGTAAAAACGGAAAATATGCCATCTGACAACATGAGACAAAGGAACCGTGCTCGGCGCTTCGCGCCTCAACCACTTCCTTGGCCACGGCATAACGAGCGAGCTCGTTCTGCTCGTGGCCTGCGTCGAGGTCCCCATGGCTCGGGTGGGGCCGGATCGCATGGCACGGGTGGGCCGGATCGCATGGCACGACATCCCATCTGTTGATCAAATGACCACAAGTTTGTTCTCATCTCAAAAAAACGGTCATGAATTACCGCGCAGGGGTACGGAAGTGGTTGGATGTACTTATGAGTCCGCGAAAGATTGGTGTAACCGAGCTCGCCTTGCGCGATGCCCATCAAAGCCTCCTTGCCACCCGTATGGCCACCGAAGACATGGTTGGT
>JGI24699J35502_11133900_pt1 | contig 18572 bp, 9 predicted proteins | sample TergutMp193P4_FD_35502 | JGI IMG/M metagenome (IMG submission 35502) | reverse complement strand
TTTAAAGAAGGAATTGCCGAACAAACCCGTGAAATCGACTCGATCGCGGACAATCCCGCCGCACCGACTTTTGAAAACACCATCGAAGCGTTGGATTTCAGCGGAAAGTTATTAACCAAAGTATCCTTGGTGTTTTTCAATCTGGAAAGCGCCGAAACTACACCGGATTTGCAAGCGATCAACAAAGAATCGGCTCCGCTTTTGTCTGAACATCAAGACAATATTTATTTGAATGAAAAATTATTCGCCCGAATCAAAACCGTGTATGAAAACCGGAAAAAAGATTCGCTGAACACGGCTCAAGTCCGTTTGACGGAAAAATATTACAAAAATTTTATGCTTTCCGGAATCATGTTGGATGCGAAACAAAAGAATCGTTTACGAAAAATCAACAAAGAATTGGCCGATTTATACATCAAATTCAGTGATAACGTTTTGGCCGAAACCAATAGTTTCAGATTAGTGATCGATAAAAAAGAAGATTTGGCAGGACTTCCCGAAAGTTTCAAAAATGCGGCGGCGGAAGACGCCAAAGCCGATTCCATGGAAGGGAAATGGGTATTTACCATTCAGAAGCCGAGTTTCATTCCGTATTTGCAATACGGGGAAAACCGGAATATCCGCGAAAAATTGTACAAGGCTTACATCAATAAAGGCGATAACGACAACCGGAACGATAATAAATCGGTGGTGTTGTCCATTGTAAAATTACGTCTCGAAAAAGCGAATTTATTGGGATACAAAACCTTTGCCGATCTGAAGCTGGAAAAAACCATGGCCAAGAATCCGAAAAATGTTTACGCTCTGCTGAATGACATCTGGAAATACGCCATACCCAAAGCCAAAGAAGAATTGGCGGAAATGCAGAAAATTGCCGACAAAGAAGGACGCGGAGTTAAAATCGAAGCATGGGACTGGTGGTATTATGCCGAAAAATTACGCAAAGAAAAATACAATTTGGATGAAGAAGAATTGAAACCGTATTTCCAATTGGAAAATGTAAAAGACGGAGTTTTCATGGTGGCGAATAAATTGTACGGAGTCACCTTTACCCCGCTCGAAAAAATGCCGGTTTATAATCGAGATGTGATGGTGTATGACGTGAAAGATGCCGACGGCTCGCATTTGGGAATTTTATATGTCGATTATTTCCCGCGTCCCGGAAAAAAAGCCGGCGCTTGGATGAGCAATTATCGCGAACAATACGTCGAAAACGGAATCGATATCCGTCCGATCATCTGCAACGTGGGCAATTTTACCAAACCGACTCCGGAGATGCCCTCTCTGCTTAATCAAGATGAAGTCGGCACTCTGTTTCACGAGTTCGGACACGCATTGCACGGTTTGCTGTCGAAATGTTCTTATCCCGGCATATCCGGAACGAACGTCGCCACCGACTTTGTGGAACTTCCGTCACAATTGATGGAACATTGGGCCGTCGATCCCGAAGTGTTGAAGCTGTACGCTAAACATTATAAAACGGGAAAAGTGATTCCGGATACTTTGATTCAAAAAATCCAAAAATCATCGGAATTTAATCAAGGATTCATGACGACCGAATTGGTTGCTGCCGCTTTGTTGGACATGGATTGGCATACGTTGGAAAAAATCAACGTCATGGATGTCGACACCTTTGAAGCAAAAGTAAAAAAGCACATCGGATTGATTCCCGAAATCGAATTTCGTTACCGCTCGACCAATTTCAGTCACATTTTCGGCGACGACGGTTATGCAGCCGGTTATTACAGTTACTTGTGGTCGGAAGTATTGGATGCGGATGCTTTTGAAGCCTTCAAGCAAAACGGTATATTCGATCAGGTTACGGCCACGGCTTATCGCCAAAATATTCTGGAAAAAGGCGACAGCGATGATCCGATGAAACTGTACATTCAATTCAGAGGCGCAGCTCCGGATCCCGATGCATTATTAAAAAGCAGAGGATTAAAAATAAAATAAAAAATAAGATATAGAAAAAATTGCTATATTTGCGGCTTATTTTACGGTACTAAGAACGTTTTAATCCTTTAGCCTTTATTAAAAGGCTAAAAGACAACACATTACAAATCTATTTCCAAAACAATGCAGAACAAAGGATTTATACAAGTTTTTGCGATTTTACTCGCCCTGGTATGTATTTATTATTTGTCGTTTACGTTTGTAACACGCCATTATTATGCAGCCGCCGACGAATATGCGAAGAATGAATTGAAAGCAGAAGGATTAAATCTGAATGATAATGACAAAGAATACGAAAAGCTTGTCAATTATTATTTGAATGATTCTTTGGCCAACGAAAAAGTATGGTTGGGATACACGCTGAAAGAATCCCGCGAAAAAGAAATCAACTTGGGCCTCGACTTGAAAGGCGGGATGAACGTGATCATGGAAGTATCGGTACCCGATGTTTTACGATCCCTTTCCGGCAACAATCCCAACGAAAATTTCAATAAAGCGTTGGAATTGGCAAAACAACGTCAGGCAACCAGTCAAAAAGATTATATTACTCTGTTTGTGGAGGAATATAAAAAATTAGATTCCGGCGCACGTTTATCCGCCATCTTCGCCACGCGGGAAATGGAAAACAGAATCGCTCCCGGAAGTTCCGACGATGAAGTGATCGCGGTATTGAGAGACAAGTTGAAAAGTGCCTTGAGCAATTCGTTCAACGTTCTCCGTATCCGTATCGACCGATTCGGGGTTGCACAACCCAACATCCAGCAGATGGGAACCGACGGCCGTATTTTGATCGAGCTTCCGGGTGTGAAAGAACCGGAACGTGTACGCAAGCTTTTGCAGGGAAGTGCCAATCTCGAATTTTGGGAAACGTATGAATTGAGCGAGATTTATCAACAAATTCTTGCGGCCAACACAGCGATCAAAGACTTGACAGCTGCCGAGGGCGATAAAAACGGAGCTGCCGATTCGACCAATGTGGCACAAGCGAAGCAGGATTCTGTACAAACCGCTTCGGGCGATTCGTTATTAAACAAATTGGAAAAAAACGAGCAGCAAAATCTGCTTTCCGATAAATCCGCATGGGAAAAACAATATCCGCTGTTCGCGGTTCTGCAACTCAACCAGTACAACGGTCAGATTGCTAAAGGCCCGGTGGTCGGAATGTCTCAACCCAAAGATACCGCCACGGTCAACAGATATTTGAATCTGCCGCAGGTTAAAAATATATTGCCGCGGAACTTGATGTTGAGATGGTCGTTAAAACCCCAAATGATGCCGGGACCGGAAGGAGGCACTAAAAAAGAATTTTATCAGCTGGTTGCGTTAAAAGTAACTAACCGGGACGGACGAGCTCCGTTGGGCGGAGACGTGGTAACCGATGCGCGTGCAAATTATGGACAACAACACAGTGCGAGAGTAAGTGTGAGTATGTCGATGAATCCCGAAGGAACCAAAGAATGGGCACGATTGACGCGGGACAATATCGGCCGCAGCGTAGCCATTGTTTTGGATGATTATGTCTATTCATTCCCGACGGTAAATACGGAAATACCGAACGGAACGTCTGAAATATCCGGTAATTTCACGCCGGAAGAAGCCAATGACTTGGCCAATGTATTAAATTCCGGAAAAATGGACGCTCCCGCACGGATCGTTCAGGAAGACGTTGTAGGTCCGTCATTGGGACAAGAAGCCATCAACAAAGGATTGGTGGCGTTTGCAATCGCCTTGATCGTATTGTTGTCTTATTTGTTTATCGTGTACGGAACAATACCCGGCTCCATTGCCGGCAGTGCGTTGTTGCTGAACCTGTTCTTTACCATCGGTATCTTGACCGCTTTCCATGCCGTACTGACTTTATCGGGTATCGCGGGTATTGTGTTGGCGCTGGCCATTGCCGTAGATGCGAACGTACTTATCCATGAACGGATCAAGGAAGAAATGCGTGGAGGGAAAAATACGAAACGAGCCGTTGAAGAAGGATATAAAAAGGCGTTTTCGGCCATTTTCGACTCGAATATTTCATCCATTCTTACCGGTATTATCTTGTTCTATTTCGGAACAGGACCGATCAGAGGGTTTGCCACCACCTTGATCATCGGTATTTTGGTGTCTTTCTTTACCTCTGTGTTCCTGACACGTGTCATTTATGAATATTTCCTTGGTAAAGGCAAGCTTCAACACCTCACCTTTACAACCCGGATCAGTAAAAATATGTTGGTGAGACCCATGTACAAATTTATCGAGAACAGGAAAATGTACTATATGATAGCCGCTGTCATCGTTCTTGTTTGCGGAGGATTTTTGGCATTCAGAGGGCTGAATCAAGGCATTGATTTTACGGGAGGTCGAAATTATATCATACGTTTCGATGAACCTGTAAATACCCTTCATGTACAGGAACTGCTTTCCGGGGAATTTGGAGATGACCAGAATATAAGCGTAATAACCATCGGAGGGGCCAATCAAGTTCGTATTTCCACCAACTACAAGATTCACGACAATACGGAATCGGTGGACAGCGAAATCGAAGGGAAATTGTATAATGCGCTGAAACCTTTGTTGAAAGCCGGTACAACCCAAAGTGAATTTTCGACCGTAAACAAACAAAGCTCTCAAAAAGTAGGACCCAGTGTGGCGGACGACATCAAAAAAGGTGCCGTTTGGGCCATCATCTTCTCGGTAATCGGTCTCGGATTATATATCCTGCTCCGATTCAGAGATATATCGTTCAGTGTGGCAACCATTGTCGTTTTGATTATCGACGCTGTTTTCATTTTGGGTTGTTATGCCATGTTCTGGGGCATTTTACCGTTCTCGATGGAAATCGACCAGACTTTTATCGGGGCCATACTGACGGCATTGGGATACTCGATTAACGATAAGGTGGTCGTGTTCGACCGGATTCGGGAGTATACGCATCTGTATCCGAAACGGGATAAATTGCGCCTGTTCGACGAATCATTGAATACCACCTTAGACCGAACCATCAATACGGGATTAAGTACGTTGTTGGTGTTGATCGTAATTTTCGTATTGGCGGGCGAAACCATCAGAAGTTTCTCATTCGCCATGTTGCTCGGAGTATTGGGCGCCTTGTCGTCACTTTTCCTTGCGGCACCTTTGGCTTACGAAATTCAAGTAAGAGAAGAACGCAAAAAAAATCAAGGAATAGAACCGGAAAAGAAATAAGATTTTCAACCTTCATAAAAAAACCGTTTGTTCGAAAAAACAAACGGTTTTTTTGCATTGTTAAACAGGTATAGACAACCCTTATTTAGCAGCCCGGGAATATATCCGGTCTTCGGCTCTTATCCGTTTATTTCAGGGAATTTTATTGACATTTATGTATTTATAAATAATGCGAATCACGGGTTGAGATTAGGATTTTCTGTCCCGTCAGGGACAAAATGTTGGTAGAAATATTAAGAAACCCCGCTATTTTGTGCCGTTAGGTACAACATGTGATTTATTTTTGTTCTTTTCTCTTTATATTGCGTACCTAACGGCACGCTTGGTTGGTGCCGGCAACATTTTTCTACCGATATTTAGTGCCTGACGGTACATTTCAACACGTAATTTGTGCAAAATATCGAATTTCACCCCGTGATTCGTATAAATAAGGGAAATAAGGGGGAGACCGGTTGTATTATATCGGCTGCCAAGCTACTAAATGGGCTTTTAGAAAATAAGGTTTTTATTTTGAATCTATATAAGATTAACAATACCAATTCCACATATTTTCGGCAGGATAAATTGATTAATTTTGTACCCGTAATTTGACTTGTTTCTGTCATTCCTTTGAATGATGATAAAAAGATGGTTGACACAAAGTGATTAACGTATGAAACATGAATTGGAGGATCAGGATTCCGATTTGGAACGTAAACTTGATTTGATGCTCAGAACAGGAAGATTGTTGATCCAAAGTTTGGCCGACAGTAACCGCATTGATCGAAACATGCGTCGGATTGCCGTTTACATGGGAATCCCTTCTGATAAATTTCACATGCACATTACTTATACCACATTGATGATCAATATCAGCGAAGGCAGCCGGTCGGTCACGAAATTCCGGAAATGTACGATGCACGGTGTGAATATGTCGGTGCTTTCCGAAATCAGTAAATTGTCTTGGCGGGCCATCGAAAAAAATTATACTTTGGATGAATACGAACAAGAACTTGATCGAATCGAAAAGGCTGAACATCATTATCCGCGTTGGCTGACGGTGATAGGAAGCGGATTGGCTTGTGCCGGATTCGGTAAATTATTCGGTTGCGATTGGCCGGCGGCTTTAATCACGATCGTTGCTTCTTGCGTGGCTATGTTTGCCCGTCAGGAAATGAATAAAAAGCATTTTAACCTTTACATGACGGTAACCGTTTCCGCTTTCATTGCCGTTGTCATTGCCGGTTCAGGTACATACCTGAAAATCAGCGATACGCCTCATCATCCTATTTTTGCCTGTGTTTTGTTTCTGATTCCGGGTGTGCCGCTTATCAATTGCATCGATGATATGATCGACGGTTTTACCATCGTGGGAGTAACCCGCGCCGTCATAGCTTCCATTACCATCGGCGCCATTACTTTCGGGATGGCTTTTGCCTTGAAAGCGCTTCACCTCGAAGATTATTCGGCAACGCTTGTTCCATACGAAAAATGGTATATTATAGCGGCAGCCGCAGCTGTGGCGGCAACAGGCTTTGCCGTTTTGTTCAACGTGCCGCCTCATACACTGATTGTTTCCGCTGTGGGCGGAGCTGTAGCCGTCGTTTTGCGGAATTTTTTGATTTATCAGGCCGGATGGAGCTTGCCTTTAAGTTCTTTTTGCGGAGCTTTCTTTTTCGGAGTGATAACACTTTATGTGGTGCATGTAGTGCATGTACCCGCGCATGTTATATCCGTTCCGCCGGTGATTCCGATGATTCCCGGCGTATTGATGTATAAAGCCATGACCGGCATGTTGAACATCAATGCCACGGAAGCTTTGGAGCAGGTTCCCTATTTGTTGCAAACTTTGGAATCGGGCGTGAAAGCCGGCATGACCATTCTTGCCATTTCGTTGGGTGTCGCCATTTCCAACGTGATCGGACGAAGGTATTTTTCCACATCAAAGCAGAAACGGTTAATGTTGGAAATGAAAATGAAAGCCGACGGTAATCTGTAACAACATCCGACGGAGTCAAATGCATCCGCCGGGATGCTCTGAAAGGGCAAAATCTATGCCTGAAGTGAATTAAACACTTCCTTTTTTGAATTGATAAGTCAATAACTGATAGATGAATCGGGCAGCCAAAAAATCAGGCGCTTTGTTGTTTTCGTTCGGGCAGAGTTCCACGACATCGAATCCGACCACGTTGCGCGATTCGATAACGGCGCGTAAAAAATACAGCGCTTCATAATATCCCAATCCTCCCGGCTCAGGTGTTCCCGTCGAAGGCATGATTCCCGGATCGAATACATCCAAATCGATGGTGATGTACACATTCTTGTTCAACGTCTTCAATGCTTTTCGTTGCCATGTTTTATCTTCGAGCATTTCATGTGCGAAGAAAATCCGGTTTTGATCATAATAATATGTTTCTTCATCGCACATGCTGCGGATGCCTACTTGCGTGATCGGACACAATTCTTTGGCCCGGTGCATCACACAGGCATGATTTAACGCAGATCCTTCATAGGTTTTCCGCAGATCAGAATGAGCATCCAGCTGAAGAATCGTCAGGTCTTGATATGCTTTTGCCATGACACGGAATGCCCCGATGCTGACGGTATGGTTTCCGCCGATGATTACCGGAAATTTTTTGTCCGAGATGATTTTCAATAATCGCGATTCAACCTCATCACACAATAATTCCGGCTTCGTTTTCCCGGTCACCGGCGGCGCTGTATTGATTCCGTGAAGGTACACTTGCGTTTTAGTTTCGATATCGTACCATTCCAAAGCGACGGAAGCCTCCAATAAGGCATCCGGGCCTTTGTCCGCTCCTTTTACCCAAGTGCTTGTCGTATCATAAGGAACCGGTAAGATGACAATCTTGGATTGATTGTAGTCGGAAAAAGCAGGCATCAATCCTGCAAAATTTTCCATCTCGTTATAGTGTTTTTTTCACTTCGATTTCTTCAAAAGCTTCGATCAGGTCGCCGACTTTGAGGTCGTTGTATCCGGAAATGTTCAATCCGCATTCATATCCCGCGGCAACTTCTTTGACATCGTCTTTGAAGCGCTTCAACGAACCGAGTTCTCCGGTATAAATAACAATACCGTCGCGAATCAGCCGCACTTTAAGCTGGCGTTTCAGTTTTCCGTCTTTCACCATACATCCGGCTACCGTTCCCACTTTCGTGATTTTGAATACTTCGCGCACTTCGGCCGTTCCCGATATTTCTTCTTTGATCGTCGGAGACAACATGCCTTCCATAGCCAGTTTCACCTCTTCTATGGCGTCATAGATGATGGAGTACAACCGGATGTCGACTCCTTCTTTTTCGGCCAGTTTTCGTGCGGAAACCGAAGGCCGTACTTGAAATCCGATGATGATGGCATTGGATGCGGCGGCCAATGTAACGTCCGATTCGGAGATTTGCCCCACCGCTTTATGAATGACATTGACTTGAATTTCTACCGTCGATAATTTGATCAATGAGTCGGATAATGCTTCGATCGATCCGTCTACGTCTCCTTTCACGATGACGTTCAATTCCTGGAAATTACCGATGGCGATCCGTCGTCCGATATCGTCCAAAGTAAGCAGTTTATGGGTTCTGAGGCCTTGCTCGCGTTGCAATTGTTCGCGTTTGCCGGCGATTTCCCGTGCTTCCTGTTCGGTGTTCAATACGTGGAAAACGTCTCCCGCCTGTGGCGCTCCGTTCAATCCCAGCACAAGTGCGGGTTCTGACGGTTTGGCTTCTTCGATGCGTTGGTTTCGTTCATCAAACATGGCTTTGATTCGCCCGAAATTTGTTCCGGCCAGAATAATATCCCCCATTTTTAATGTTCCGTTTTGCACCAATACCGTCGATACATATCCGCGTCCTCTATCCAAAGTCGATTCGATGATGGAGCCGACAGCGTTCCGGTTCGGATTGGCTTTCAAATCAAGCAGTTCGGCTTCCAAAATCACTTTTTCCAGCAATTCGTTCACACCGGTTCCCTGTTTGGCCGAAATATCTTGCGATTGATACTTTCCTCCCCATTCTTCGATCAGATAATTCATATTGGCCAATGATTCCTTGATTTTATCCGGATTGGCGTTCGGTTTATCTATTTTGTTGATGGCAAATATGATCGGAACTCCGGCTGCCGAGGCATGATTGATGGCTTCGACGGTTTGAGGCATGACATTGTCGTCGGCGGAAACAATGATAATGGCGATATCCGTTACTTTTGCTCCGCGGGCGCGCATGGCGGTAAATGCCTCATGACCGGGCGTATCCAAGAATGTGATTTGATGCCCCGATTCCAGATCCACCGAATAAGCTCCGATATGTTGGGTGATTCCTCCTGCTTCTCCGGCGATGACATTGGTTTTCCGGATGTAATCGAGCAACGATGTTTTACCGTGATCGACATGCCCCATTACCGTAACGATGGGCGGACGCGATTCCAAATCTTCATCGTTGTCTTTTTCTTCCGAGATGGCTTCGGCTACTTCGGCGCTGACGTATTCGGTTTTATATCCGAATTCTTCGACCACGATATTAATGGTTTCAGCATCCAGCCGTTGGTTGATAGACACCATCATGCCGATGCTCATACAGGTGGCGATGATTTGATTCACCGAAACGTTCATCATGTTCGCCAAATCGTTGGCGGTTACAAATTCGGTGATTTTAAGCGTCATGCTTTCCTGCATTTCCTGTTCGGCAAGTTCCATCTGCTTCATGGACGCTGATTCCCGCTTGTCGCGGCGATATTTCGCCCCCTTGTTCGGTTTGCCTTTGGTGGTCAAACGAGCCAAGGTTTCTTTAATCTGCTTTTGTACGTCTTCTTCGTTTACCTCGGTTTTGACCGGTTTTTTCAGGCGTACCTTATGTTTTTCCCGCTGGCGTTCTTTTCCGGAAATATTTCCGTCTCCTTTCGTGACGTCTACTTTTTCTTTATGAATCCGCTTGCGTTTGTTTTTTGACACACCACCGCCCGCGGGAGCATTGGTCGTTTTTCCGGCGGGAACATTGGTTGTTTTTCCGGGTTCCGAAGTCTCTTGTTTTATCGTTTTTTTCTGTTCCTGACGTAATTTGTCTTTGTCTTCTCTTTCTTTGCGTTTTTCTTCTTTTGTTTTTTTCTTGGGACGTGTACGTTGATTCAACGCGGAAAGATCGATGGTATCCACTACCTTGATGTTCGATTGCAGTTCCCTTCGTTGTAAAGTGAATATTTCTTCTTTATCGGATGCCGGATTTTCCGGTTTCGCTTCATCATGGTCGATACGGGTATCGTCAATTTCTTGTGAATCAGGTATTCCTTCTGCATATTCTGCTGCGGTATCATTGTTTTCTTCGACTGTTTGTTGCAGAATCGGCTCTTCTTTTTCTTCTTTTCGGGGAGGTACGATTTCCGGTTTTTTCGGTTCGGTTTTTTCTTCTTTCTTTTCCGGAACCGGTTGAGGGGTGATTTCTTCTTTTTCTTTTTCTTTCTTTAATTGGTGAGGTCTTTTTCCGATGGCATCTAAATCGATTCGTCCTACTTCTTTGAATTTGGGCAGCAAATCTTCCGATACTTTTGTCGGAATTTCTTTCGTTTCTTCAGCTTTCTTTTTGCTTGCGTATCCTTCTATGGCAATGATTTCTTTGTCTTTTTCTTTATTTTGACGTTCTTTGCTGATACGTTCCGATTCTATTTTTAAATGTTTGTCTTTATTAAATTCTTTGATCAGAACATCATATTGCTCGTCCGTAATTTTGACGTTAGGGTTTTCTTCCACTTCAAAACCTTTCTTCCGCAAGAACTCGACGGCTGTTACTATTCCTACATTCAAATCTCGTGTTACCTTATTTAACCTAATTGCCATACAGTTTTATTTATTAAGAAAAAGAAGTCATCCGACTTCCCGGCAGACTGTTTCTGTAAATCGTGAAATCGTATTTGTTGTTCTGTTTTTGTAATACAAAATGCAAATATCCGAAAAATAATTCGAATTTTGACATTTATTTGCAATTTATCCCGTTATCCCGGCGAACGCATGAAAATATTCTGATTCCGTCATAAGCAAATCAGTCTTCAAATTCTGAACGGAGGACAGCCAAAACTTCATCCACCGTGTCTTCTTCCAGATCGGCTTTTTCCGTCAAGACCTCACGGGGAGCGGCCAAAACTTCTTTGGCTGTCGTACAGCCGACATTTTTCAGCGCTTCGATGATCCAGCTGTCGATTTCGTCGGCAAATTCATCCAGATAAATATCGTCTTCGTCATCAGCCCCCTCCAAGTCGCGGAATACATCAATCGTATATTCGGTCAGCATACCGGCCAGTTTGATGTTGTATCCGCCTTTCCCGATGGCCAACGACACTTCGTCCGGTTTCAGAAAAACTTCGGCTTTGCGGTTTTCTTCGTCCAAACGAATGGAAGACACTTTGGCCGGGCTTAAAGCGCGTTGGATAAACAACGATACGTTATCGGTGTAATTGATGACGTCGATGTTTTCGTTCCTCAATTCGCGCACGATTCCGTGAATACGGGAACCTTTTACCCCTACGCAGGCTCCCACCGGATCGATGCGGTCGTCGTATGATTGAACGGCGACTTTGGCTCTTTCTCCGGGAATCCGCGCTATTTTTTTGATGGTGATCAACCCGTCGTAAATTTCCGGCACTTCCAGCTCGAATAATCGTTGCAAAAAGACCGGAGATGTTCTCGAGAGAATGATTTTCGGATTGTTGTTTTTATTGTCGACACGTGCCACCACGGCACGTACGGTATCTCCTTTCCGGTAAAAATCGTTGGGTATTTTTTCGCTGTTGGGAAGCAACAGTTCCGTTTCATCTTCGTCCAGCAACAAAGTTTCTTTTTTCCAGATCTGATACACTTCAGCGCTTACGATTTGTCCGACTTTATCTTTATATTTATTGTAAACATTGTCTTTTTGAAGTTCGAGGATTTTCGATACTAATGTTTGACGAAGATTTAAAATGGCCCGACGTCCGAAATCTGCGAAGTTTACCTCATCGGTAACTTCTTCTCCCACTTCGTAATCCGGGTCGATTTTTTTGGCTTCGGACAGAATAATCTGTAAATTAGGATCTTCCAACGCGTCGTTTTCCACCACTTCCCGGTTTCTGCGGATTTCCAAGTCTCCTTTGTCGGGGTTTACGATGACGTCGTAATTTTCGTCTGTTCCGAACATTTTTGAGATTACGCTGCGAAATGATTCTTCCAATACGGAAATAAGCGTTGTGCGATCGATGTTTTTAAGTTCTTTGAATTCACCGAATGTGTCAATTAAACTGACTGTTTCTTGTTTCTTTGCCATGATTTTATTTAAATCTGATTGAATATTTGGTATATTTCACTTCAGTGTAAGAAAATTGCAGGTCTTCTTCCGTTTCTATTTTTCGTTTGGCCCCTTCGGGTTTTATTTTTTTGATTATGGTCAGGATAAAACAGGTATCATTTGCATCTTTTAACTTTCCGTATAACTTTTGTCCGTTTTTGGTCAGGACTTCCACTTCGTTTCCGATGTTTTTTTGATATTGTTTCAATGTTTTGAACGGAGAGGAAAGTCCGGCGGATCCCACTTCCAATTCAAAATCTTCTTCGTCGCGATTCAGCTTGGACTCGATAAAACGGCTCAGCTTTGCGCATTCATCGATCGAAACCGGTTCGTAACTGTCTATTTCAATGTTGATTTGGTTTCCCGGATTCACGGTCAGATCGACCAAATAAGATTCGGAATCTTTTAAAAATTCCTCTGCGGCTTGTTTAATAAATTCTTTATCAACCATTTCATTAAGTATATGAATGAAAGAAGGGGGCTGCTGCCCCCTCTAAATTCGGTGCAAATATACAAATAATCAATGAGTTTACAAAATAACAGCTTGATTTTCCGTTATGAATGAGTTAGAAGTTAAGAATTAAAAGTTAAGAGTTAAGAGTTGAAAATTGGGTGGTGCTGTAAAAAGTATGCTGATTTCTCAAACATACCCAAAATTGATATAAAAGAACGCTAAGTTAAAAACCTTCAAATGATTATATAATTTTTCGGAAAAACAACAAGTTTTCCGATTTATCTTCTGATTGCCAAAATTTTATAGCAGCATATTTTTATAGCACCACCCAAAAAATCGGTGGTGATGTAAAAAGTATGCTGTCCTAATTCGCCGAATAACGATGATTTAACTTGCCTTATCATTCTCTTGGCAGTAAAAAAGGCAACTTTCTATTCTCTCTCTTATTCTCTTATTAAATGATTGAAAATAAGGGTTTGTAGATAAGACTAATCCGGGCTACTAAGGGAATTGTAAATAGTAGTTAATTCAATACTGACTGATTGATTATATGTCTTTTGTAATCGCATACTTTTTACAGCACTACCAACTTGTTTATTTGTCTGCTTGTTTGCTCGTTCATCATTTACCGTTTACCGTCTCGTATTTAAACAGTATTTTGTAAAAAAACTTAAAAACAGTAAATCGTATTGTCGATTGGTTTTATTGGATTATATTTGTCAAATATTTATTCATTTTAACATACAGTAACCGACAAATAAAAAGCATTCATCATGAATATGAAAAAGGTTTCCGGTAAAATAAGCATCATTTTTTCACTGATCATCATCTTATTGTCTGCATATTCATGCGAAAAAAACGAATATTACGAAGAATATTATGAAGGATTAAACTATGAAAACATATACTATAAAATCAATCCGAATGATTGGACGTGGAATTCGAGCAAAGGGTTGTATGAATGTGTGGTGGATTGTCCCAAGCTCACTGCCGACATTTATGAAAATGGATCCGTTATCGGACAAATATTTCTGGGGCAACAAAATGTCGATGAGGTACAACGGACATTGACTTATACTCAATCTTACTACGACCAATACGACAATGTCACTTATACTCGTACGATCAGTTGTGATTGGAATGTAGGCACTGTTTGTTTTTATTTTCAAGATTCAGATCTCCTCAGTCCGAGACCGGATGTCGTTTACAACTTCAAAATCACATTATTGTGGTAAAATAACATCCTCTGCAATAGGATACCAAAGGTCTTCCGTACAGGAAGGCCTTTTTATTTTTTTGTCATTCAATAATGCATGTTATTTATTATTTATACATTTGCGCCCTGATTTTAATCGCGTTCAAACCGGACATTCTAACATGTTCATGCACGTTTTTATGAAATCAGCATTTTGTCATGAAAAAAGATAATCATGGTGTCTCCTTCGGGGTTATAGGGATTGTCATTGCCATCGGCATTGTATACGGAGACATCGGAACTTCGCCGTTATACGTGATGAAAGCCATCATGAACGCCCTTCCCGGTTCCCACCCGTATTACGTCATCGGAGGCGTATCGTGCGTTATCTGGACGCTGACACTGCAAACCACCGTCAAATATGTATTCATCACTTTACGTGCCGACAATAACGGGGAAGGCGGGATACTTGCCTTGTTTGCCTTGGTCAGGAAAAAATTCCGGTGGGCTTATATTATTGCGGCCGTCGGCGCCGCCACCTTGTTGGCCGACGGAATCATAACTCCTTCCATCACAGTCACTTCCGCCATCGAAGGAGTCAATGCTTTGATTCCGGGTGTTTCGGTTGTTCCGACTACCATCATCATTATTATTGCCCTGTTCGCCATTCAGCCTTTCGGTACGGCATGGATCGGAAAATCGTTCGGCATCATCATGTTTCTTTGGTTTACCATGTTGGCTGTTTTGGGCGCTTACAACATATTGGGACATCTTGAAATTTTTAAAGCATTTAATCCGTACTACGCCATCCAATTCATTGTCCGGTCACCGGAATCATTGATTGTTTTGGGAGCGGTTTTCCTCTGCACGACCGGTGCCGAGGCCTTGTATTCGGATTTGGGGCATTGCGGGTTGAAAAACATCCGCGTATCATGGATATTCGTTAAATCGGCATTGATTTTAAATTACTTGGGACAAGGCGCGTGGGTCATTACCCGGCCCGAATCGTCTTTGATTCCGAATATCAATCCGTTTTTCGCCATCATGCCCGAATGGTTTTCGGGAATCGGAGTGCTCATGGCTACTTTGGCGGCCATCATTGCCAGTCAGGCTTTGATCTGCGGTTCGTTCACCATCATCAGTGAAGCGATTTCCTTGGATTTATGGCCCAACATCAAAATAAAATATCCCACGGAAATAAAAGGACAAATGTTTATTCCGGGCATCAATTACATCCTCATGTTTTTGTGTATTCTGATCGTTCTCATCTTCCGGTCATCGTCCAACATGGAAGCGGCCTACGGACTGTCGATTACCGTCACCATGTTGATGACGACGCTCTTGCTGTTCTTGTTTTTCAGAATCAAGAAAGTATCCCGGATTATCGCCATTCCCATAACGATATTTTTCCTTATGATCGAATCGGGATTTTTAATCGCCAATTTGCAGAAATTCGAACACGGCGGCTTCATGAGCATTCTGATCGCCGGAATTTTATTTATGATCATGTACTCCTGGAGAAACGGACGGCGCATCAAAAACCACAGCGTGACTTACCAGCGAAACGATGCGTTGATTCCTTTGTTGGATAAAATGAGCGTCGATCACGAAATTCCCAAATTCGCCACCCATCTGATTTATGTGACACGATCGAAACGATTCGACGAAATAGAAAGCAAAATCGTGCATTCCATCGTACACTGCAGTCCGAAAAGAGCGGACACCTATTGGTTTGTCGCTTTGGAAAGAAGCGATAAACCTTATGCCTTCAACTACAAAATAACCACATTCGTTCCTCAAAAGATTTTCAGGATAGATATCGATGCCGGATTTAAACTCGGAATGAAATTAGACAAGTACGTCCACGATATCGCCCGAAAAATGGAAATGAACCATGAAGTCGATCTGTGCAGCCGTTACCCGTCCATGCGGGAGAAAAAAATAGAGGGAGATTTCAAATACGTGGTGGTGGAACGCATCGCAAGCGGAGAATTGGATTTGCCCGTCCGCCAAAGCATTATTTTATCTTTTTATACCCTGATCAAGCGTTTATCGACCTCCGATATCCAAATATTGGGATTGGATCCGTCAACCGTCATCCCGGAAACCGTTCCGTTATACCGGACAAAAAAGCAGGAGATAGAAAACAACAAATCCCTTTTTTAATCGACTGTTGAGCGTAAAAATAACCGTTCATTGTCAACGGTTGATTAAGTGTGCCGCAAAAAATAATTTATATTTTAAACGCCAAGTCGCAAAGGCGGAAAGATGCGAAGTTTAAATTCTTTACGCCTTTGTCCTGACTTTGATAATGCGTTACCCTAAAAAAGCTCCGTCGCGGCGGACATGTTGTCCGCTCGCTATTCTCTATTCGAAGGGACATATTGTCCGATAAAAAGAATACGTTTTAATTAAAATAAAAATCATTCTTTGTTTATCTGCTTTTAAAAAAAGTGTTTTTATAGAAGCCGGACTGCAAGTCCTTTTGAATAAACAGGCAGACGGACAACATGTCCGCTGTGACGGAGTATTAGAGATACGTTGAAGACAGGCATGAATCGTTTGTTCGTTGTTAACCATCTTTTTTAACCTCTTTTTATTTCATTCTTGCTTTTTCTTCTGCCACGCCGGTTTCGACTTTCTTGTCGCTTATTTTTTTACCCGATTGGAAATAATAGCTCAAAGAGGCGCCGATCGTTCTTAAACCGTAAGTATTTTTGTCATGCATGACTTGTGTGAAATCCGCATCGTTAACTTTCATGAGCGTCTTGTAATCGAATACGTTATTGACAAAAAGAGTTGCGGTTAATCGTTTTCTTATGACTTGTTTGCGAAGCGTAGCGTTTACTTGCGGTACTTCCATTGAATTTTTTATATTGCCGAAAATTATGGGGGATTGATAGAACCCACTGATATCAAGTCTAAAATCTTCGGGTAGAGAAAATGTATTATTCATATAGCCGAAAAAGTTATAATTTAAAAGCTTTTCGCCTAATACCTCCATAAAGTTTCTTCTTCCTGTTAAATTAATATTCATTTGCCACCACTTAGTCGGATTAACCGGTCCGTTTAACAACAAATACCATACCGTATTTTTTGTAACATTGTCGGTCGTCTGAATGATTACGCCCGGTGTTTTAGGATCGGGAATCCTTACCATTCCAAAAGCATTTTGTGTAGTTGTTACGCCTGCCGTCAGATTATACTTGTAAAACAAATTCAGAGAGATCGAGCCATCGTCTGCAATTGCAGGCTGCAATTTCGGATTGCCTGCTACGACTGAATATTCTGTAGTCGCTACGCGAGTCGGATTGAGTTGCATAAATGATGGACGGATGATTGTGCGGTGATAATTCCACACGAGCGAATGTTTTCCATTCTTGCCGAAAGGCAACATCGCATTGATTGAAGGAAATAACTTGAAATAATGTTGCTTTTCGATTGTATCTGTTTTGTTTGTGTACGGCGATGCCAGCGTATATTCACCGCGCAATCCTAAAGAATAAGTGATTTTTTTTATACGTGAAGAAAACAATCCGTAAATTGCGGAGATATTTTCCGAGTATGTATTGACACTCGAAAGCGGTTCGATATTATTCCACGTTCCTCGTAGATATTCATACAACGTGCTGTTGTGCATCTCATTACGGGCATATTTCGCACCAACGTTTAACGTGTTAATATCGTTAAAATGATGCGACCAATCGGCGGTTGCCGCATACGTGTTATTTATTGTAGGTATAGCGCTGCGATAAAGAGAATCAATATTTATATATCCGCTATAGACGGCATGATAATTTTCAGTGTTGTCGGAATTATTGTGAAAATAGTCCAAGAGTACTTTGAACATTGAGCCTATCGAGTCCAATTTTAACAAGTAGTTAGCTGAAGCCGAATAATTACCGATTGTTACTTTGGGATCATAATTGCTTGCAATATCGGTTTGGTTTCCGTCTGTTATAATCGTTGTTTTCCCGGGCATTTTGGATTTACTCGCAATGTCGGAATAATTAACTTCCAAACCCACGCTTTGTTTATCGTTCAAATCGTAAATTCCTCCAATGCGTGCCGAACCTACATCAGCTCTTTGAGGATTACTGTAAATGCTATGCTCATTCATGTTTATCGACGGGTGAACGGTTTCTTCATCGATATGCTCAGCCATGCGATATATGCCGTAGTTTAATTGAGCATAAAGGTTGAGCTTGTTAATTTTATAATTCATATTGTAATAAGGAGAAAATGCCGATGCATGTTTATCTTCCGGAACAAAATTACCCGAAACGCCTATACTGCCGTCCACTCCATCATCCCGACGATTTTTCAGCATGATTTTAATAATTCCGCCCGTGACGCTTGCATCATATTCCGACCCGGCATTGGGCAAAATTTCGATTTTAACAATATCTTCGGCTTTCAGGTTTTTCAGGTAGCGAACCAAATCTGTTCCTGTATAATGCAATGGCCGTTCAT
>JGI24699J35502_11133901_pt1 | contig 18576 bp, 9 predicted proteins | sample TergutMp193P4_FD_35502 | JGI IMG/M metagenome (IMG submission 35502) | reverse complement strand
TGAGGAATACCATTCAAAAAATGAAACTATATGAACCGGTAGAATTTATCACCACTTTTCTTGAAGATAAATTGGAATTTACGCCGACCGATAAGCCGGTTGCCGTTCATATCACCTGTTCCATGCGTAAAATGGGACTTGGCGGACAAATTATTAATTTAGCTAAACGCTGTTCAACTAATGTATTTATTCCAGAAGAAGTAGGATGTTGCGGATTTGCAGGAGATAAGGGATTCACTTATCCGGAAGTGAATGCTTATGCTTTACGTAAATTGCGTCCGCAAATTGAAAAAGCAGGCATACAAACCGGTTATTCAAATAGTAGAACTTGCGAAATCGGATTAAGAACCAACTCCGGAATACCTTATCAATCCATTGTGTATTTGGTAGATCAATGTACAAAATTAAAAGTTAAAGACTAAAAGGAATGACGAAGAATTAGTAAATATTAATATTATATTTAATACAAAAAATGAAAACAAACTATCAGCGTTTACTTGCTCTTGATGTGTTGCGGGGATTTACGATTGCCGGAATGATACTGGTAAATAATCCGGGAAGTTGGGGAAGCGTCTATGCTCCTCTGGAACATGCGTCTTGGAACGGATTAACTCCAACCGATTTGGTTTTTCCTTTTTTCATGTTTATCATGGGTATTTCCACTTATATTTCACTAAAGAAATACAAGTTTGAATGCAGCCGTTCGGCTATTTGGAAAATAGTGAAACGTACTTGCGTTATTTTTGCCATTGGTTTGGGAATTGCTTGGTTTTCTTTATTTTGCCGTACATGGAATTTACCGGAAAACGCAAATCTCCCGTTCTTTTCACATTTAGGACGATCGGTTTGGACATTCGACCACATTCGTATTCTGGGTGTTATGCAACGGCTTGCATTGAGTTACGGTTTCGCGGCTATCACTGTCCTATTGGTCAAACACAAATATATTCCTTATATAATAGGAACTCTATTAGTAGGTTATTTACTGATACTTATATTTGGAAATGGCTATGAATACAACGAAACGAATATTCTCTCCATAGTGGATCGCGCAGTTTTGGGAGTACAACACATGTACAAAGACAATGGAATCGACCCTGAAGGTCTATTAAGCACAATTCCTTCAATCGCCCATGTATTGATAGGATTTTGTTGCGGGAAATGGCTTGTGAGCGAAAGTGATATTACGGAAAAAATGCTGCGTCTCTTTCTATTGGGTACGGTTTTAACCTTTTCGGGCTTTTTATTGAGTTACGGATGTCCTCTCAACAAAAAAATCTGGTCGCCGACTTTCGTACTCACCACCTGTGGACTTGGATCCAGCTTTCTGGCTTTATTGATTTGGATAATAGACGTAAAAGGATATAAAAAATGGAGTCGGTTTTTCGAAGCTTTCGGCATCAATCCGCTGTTCATGTATGTAGTGGGAGCTGTATTCAGTATTCTGTTAGGCAATATAAGCTTTATGTACAACGGAGCTGCAATCAGTTTGCATGGATTTGCCTACAAAGTTGTTCTACAACCAATATTTGGCGATTACTTAGGCTCGTTGGTTTTTGCTCTTTTATTTGTTTCTTTAGTTTGGGTAAGCGGTTATTTTTTGTATAAAAAGAAAATATATATAAAGATATGATTTTAATAGCAGATAGCGGTTCTACAAAAACCGATTGGTGTATATCACTACATGGGAAACAATTACAACGAATTACTACCCAAGGTATCAATCCGTTCTTTCTATCGAAAGATGAGATAGAAAATGAAATCCGGTCGGCATTGCTGCCGCAGTTACAAACTCCGGCATTCGATGCGCTATATTTTTATGGCGCCGGATGTTTACCCGAAAAAATTTCAATGATGCAACGTGCTTTAAGTAAATGTCTTGAAGTGAAAACCGTCGAAGTAAACTCCGATATGCTGGGGGCGGCTCGCGGATTGAGCCAAAGAAATCCAGGCATCGTATGCATTCTGGGAACAGGTTCTAATTCTTGTTATTACGACGGAGAGAAAATTGTAAGCAACGTATCTCCTCTGGGTTTTATTTTGGGTGACGAAGGAAGTGGAGCTGTACTTGGTAAACGAATGGTAGGCGACTTGCTGAAAAACCAATTACCAGCCGGATTAAAAGACAAATTCTTGCAGGAATTTGATTTGACTCCCGCCATCATTATTGAGCGAGTCTATAGACAACCTTTCCCCAATCGTTTTCTGGCAAGTCTTTCCCCTTTCTTGTTGCAAAATATAGAAGAACCGGCAGTGCGGTCGCTGGTATTCGATAGCTTTTGCTCGTTCCTCACGCGCAATGTCATGCAATATGATTACAAAAGTTATCCAGTCTATTTTATTGGTTCTATTGCTTATCATTATAGGGAAATATTAGAAGAAGCTATTCTTTCATTAGGCATGCAATTAGGCGGTATTATGCAGAATCCTATGGAGGGTTTAGTTAAATATCATTCCCGAGATTAAATTTTTGATAGTTTTTTTGCATATCTTAAATATACTGTTTACCTTTGTTAAAAAATTGTAATATATCATATATTCGTACATATTATATATTTATGAATTATGATAAAATGTTTAACAAAAACAGTCTTAAGGTATGACAAAACAAAAAGGTAAAATGCTTTTAAGCATGTTCGCTGCCGGATTCTTGTTCTGTTTTCAGGGGAATTATGTGTTGGCAGATGGGAATGTGTTCAAAGACTTGTCTGTACAACAGCAGACAGGAAAAACTGTAAAAGGAACTGTAATTGATGCATCTGGAGAACCGTTGATTGGAGTCAGTGTAATTGTGCAAGGCACAAGCATTGGAGCCGTAACGGATCAATTTGGAGCGTACTCTATTCTATTACAGGGAGATATCGAGGGGGGGGGTAATCCGACTCTCCAATTTTCGTACATTGGTTATAAAACGGTTACTATACCGGTTAAAAAAAATGTAATTGATGTTACGATGGAAGAAGACGCTAAAGCCTTAGGAGAAGTGGTTATAACTGCTGAGTTTGGGCTGAAGCGTGTAGCGAGTTCCATCGGTTCATCCGTACAGAATGTAAAAGCTTCCGATATCACAGATTCGGGTCGCGACAACTTTATTACAGCTTTGCAAGGCCGAGTATCGGGTCTCAATGTGGTATCCAGCGGAGGTGCTCCCGGAGCTTCTACTACAGTTACGCTGCGGAGTATGACTTCTTTGTCAGGCAACAATCAACCGCTCTACGTTGTGGATGGTATTCCTATGAATAATTCTTCTTTTAATCCATCCTCCGGATTTGTTCGGGTAAACGGTACTGATCAGTATGCAAGCCGCGGTCTTGACTTTTCTTCTCGTGGAAATGATTTCAATCCTGAAGACATTGAGTCGATGACTATTTTGAAAGGGGCAGCAGCTGCAGCGCTTTACGGTTCGGATGCTTCCAATGGCGCTATTGTTATTACTACTCGCAAGGGACAGGCAGGAACAGGCAAGGTGTCCTATAGCAATTCTTTCCGCTGGGACAATGCCTATGGAATACCGGAACGGCAAAATAAATATATAAATGGTGCTTACGGAGTAACTAACTTTTATAATCTGAATAATTTCGGCGGGCTTTTTCCAGAAGATACTCCTTTTTATGACAATGTTGCCGCAATATTGCAAACCGGTTTTACTTCCAAACATAACGTTTCGGTAGAAGGCGGAACTGATAAAATAACTCTTCGCGCTACCGCTTCGTTTCTTGACCAAACAGGCGTTATTAAAACCACGGATTATTCGCGAAAAAATATCTCTTTGTCCGGTTCGGCACAAATCAAAAAATGGTTGCGTCTTGAATCCTCAATACAATATACGGGAATGACCAACAACAAAACTGAAAAAGGTACCGATGGTCCGTTATATTACGCAATGCGCTGGCCTGTTTATGATAATATGGCAGACTATCTTGATCCGGACGGCATGCACATGCGTTATCCTGAACGCTATACTGATGGCGATTTACTTAATCCAATGTTCATGTTGTATCACAATAAGTTTTATGATATGTCAGACCGTGCTATCAGTAATGCAACTTTAATCATCACACCTATCAAAAGCATTTTTCTCAGGGGACAAATCGGTTGGGATGTAGGTGCTCAGACTTTTGAAGTTTCGGAACATCCTTATTGGACTACTTATAACTACAATGTTGCACCTGGAATGGGCGGTACTTACAATATGGCAAAAGCCAATTTCTCGGACATGAGTATGAACATCATTGCTGGTTGGGAAAATAAGTTCCTGAATGATAAATTGAATGTACAGCTGCAATTTGGTTACCACCAAATAGAAAACGACGTAAACAGATTGGCGGCTTATGGTAGAAACTTTGCCGTACTGGATTTAGCGTCTATTAATAACACCGATCCGGCAACGCAAACGGCGGTAAAACGTGTTACTACGCGGCGCTTGCAGGCTTTGTCTGGTCAATTGATGGTGGGATACGACAATTTGGCTTACCTCACTTTGCGCGGACGTAACGACTGGTCGTCCACATTGCCGAAAAACAATAATCGGTATTTTTATCCGGCAGCCGAATTGTCCTTGGTGGCTACCGAGTTGCCTTTCCTGAGAGATAACGCAATATTGAGTTATTTAAAGATTCGTGGTGCTTTAGCTCAAGTGGGTAAAGATGCATCACCTCTCTCGATAAATCCGGAATTGATTCCAACCGGGTGGACTGGCGGTGGCTACAAATATGACGTCACAGGACCAAACCTGAGGCTAAGACCGGAAATGACAACTTCTAAGGAAATTGGTTTCGATGCTCGTTTTCTAAACGATCGCATCAATGCTGATTTTACTTATTTTAATACGCATTGTTCCGACCAAATTATAGAAGGTTTCCGTATGAGTTATGCTACCGGTTTTGTGTTGAATACGCTTAATGTTGGTACTTTTAAAACATGGGGCTGGGAAGCACATATAGATGGAGATATTATCCGCAGCAAGAATTGGCTATGGAATGTAGGTCTTAATCTCTCTCACACCGGTTCGGAAATAACAAAATTACCTGTTCCTGTATATTATGATGCTTATACATGGAATTCGGGTAACATTCGTAATGGCGGGTTCGTTGGAGCACCGGTTACTGTGATTTTAGGAAATGACTTTTTACGAAATGATGCAGGGCAGGTGTTGATTGACCCGACAAATGGTCTTCCTCTCGTAAGTTCCGATGTGACGCCTTTAGGCAATCGTGAACCAAATATACGTTTGGGCATTAGCACTCGTTTACGCTACAAAAACTGGAATCTTACGGCTATGACGGCTGGTAAATTAGGCGCAACAGTGGTAAACGGCACCAAACGCGCAATGTATGGTAATGGTTCCAGTTGGGAATCGGTTGCAGCTCGCGAAGCAGGTCCCGTGGTTTTTAACGGCGTTTTGAGAGATGGTAAAGAAAATACCGATGCCCCAACCCCCAACGGCATTGCAGTTACTGTAGGGAATAGTGCATCTACTGTGACTAGTGCAACTTATTCGACTCTTTATCTCGGCGCTGATCCTGATTGGATTGAAAAAAATGTACATTATCTTCGTATGCAGGAAATTCGCTTGTCATATACTATTCAGGAACGCGCTCTGAAAGCCCTTACAAATGGATTAGTTAGTTATGCTTCCCTTTTTGTTACGGGTAACGACTTGTTTACAATCACCAACTATTCCGGGATTGATGCGGTAGGAAACACAGTTTCAGCGTCTGCCGGCGGGATTGGAGGCGAAGCTTATGATACTTGGTCGCTGCCTAATCCAAGAGGTTGGTCTTGTGGTATAAGCCTGACGTTCTAAATGTTTAATAAAAAAAGAATATAAAATATGAAAAAAATAATATTTCTAATGTTAAGCGCTTGCTTGCTTTTTTCAACCGCTTGCGAGAATTATCTGGATGTCAATAAAAATATTGATGCGCCGGATTATGTAGATGACTACCTGTATCTATCGGGAGTTTTGCAAACTTATCAGGACATAGCTTTTGACTTACGTGCGGTGGCTCCGCTGGCGCAAATGTGGTCTACTATCAGCTTTACCAGTTATGCTCAACACTACAATCCTCGCACAACGGATGATGGTGCATTAATTTGGCGTACGGTGTATTTCAATCATGGAAGAAATTTACAAAATATGATAGATGAAGCTGTAGCTCAGGAACATTGGACATTGGCGGGTATCGGTTATGTGCTGAAGGCGCATGGTTGGGATATGCTTACCAAACTTTATGGAGAAGCCCCTCTGAAGGAGTTTCTCGATACTGAACTCACTTCGTTTGATTACGACTATCAGGACTATATCTACGATCAGGTGCGCGAGTGGGCTTTGGAAGCAATCGATTATTTTAATAGGGAAGATAAAACATCTTATGGTTCCAGACTGGCCGCTAACGACTGGGTTTACGGTGGTGATGCCTCTAAATGGGAAAAGTTTGCTTATGCTATATTAGTACGCAATTTGGCATCCATGTCCAATAAAACTGATTTTGTGTCGAAATATTCCGACGACTTGATTAGATATGCTGCATTGTCTTTCCAATCGGCAAGCGACGATGCGATGGTGAAAGTAGCAGGTGGTTCACAAAGCGCTACTGCTTTAGCTTTCAATAACGTTCTGGGAACAGCTCGTGAAAACATGGGACTTTCCTATTTCCAAAACGATTATGCCGTGCAGGTAATGACCGGTACAGTGCCAGTCTGGGATGGAACTGGTAGAAGGATTAGAGTGAACTTGGAAGGAGTTAGCCATGAGGACAGCCTCCGCGCGACTTATTATTCTTACGAGTTAGCGGCAACGCAAATCATTTGCGACACAATCACAGTTCAGCCGGGACATTTCGATCCAAGAGTGGTTGCCAAACTGTCCACAACATCCGATCCCAACTACAATTATATTGACGATCCACAGGCTGTTAAATCTTACCAATTTTATGGCGGACAGACTGCTATATTACGTACAAGCCCGCAAGGCGTTACCGTTCCATCGTTCTATGGTCGTGAAACTACTGTGCGAAATGGAACAGCTACACCTCCCAATGATGGCAAAGGTCGTTATCTTTTCCACGACGAAGCACCTTACGTCTTGAGCACTTGTGCGGAAATTAAATTTTGTCTGGCGGAAACTTATTGGAAAAAAGGAGATAAAGCAAATGCATACGCAGCTTTTAAAGATGGAGTGAAAGCAGACTTGGATTTTACGAAAGGACAATTGCATCCCGGGACTAAGGGACAGGCTACCGGTGGAGATAAAATCACTGCAGCGACATTCCAAACTCTGGCGGATGAATATTTCGCAGGACCTTATGTAGAAGGTTTGGGAGTAAATAACCTGACACTTTCGCATATCATGATGCAAAAATGGGCGGCGCTTTATACTTGGGGCGCTTTTGAGGCTTGGGTGGATTTACGTAAATATCATTACGACATCAGCTATACGGGCGACTATCCTTCACTGGGCAATGGATGGACTTCCGATCGCTTTATTACCCAAAAGGCGGAAAACAGCGCCGATAGAATTTATAAAGGTTTCTATTTAGGGGCAGTAAGTAATATCGAATTCCGTAATACACCGTTTAATCTCTTGAACGAAGGTTCGCCTATGTATCGCATTCGTCCGCGCTATAATTCAGAATATGTATGGAACTTATCCAAGTTAGAAGAGATAAAACCCATACCGGGAACGGCAGATAACTATCACTGTTCCATTCCTTGGTTTGCGTATCCGAATGGTTTTCCTGCTAACTAAATAAATAATAATAATTAAAATGAATAACAATATGAAAAAAATAAAATATTTAGGTGTTATTTTGATGGCAGCGCTTTTCGCGATGTCGTGCGAAAAGCATGAAATAGCATTTGACTCTCGTCCTGCCGACGAGATGGCGCTTGTTCAGTTCCATAATGAAATACCTGTTCCCGCCGGAGTGACATATAATATATTGAAGGTAGAACTGAACGGAATGGATGTAACGAACGGCAATAGAGTATCGCTTGCTTCTTGGAATTCAATTCCAACTGCGTATGGTTGTTACTATGCAACCAATCCGGGCGTAGCAACCATTAAGCTCTATCAAGGTACAGCTATGAATTTAGTGTATGAACAATCGGTAACACTGCAAGCAGGCAAACAAGGTTTGATACTATATGATTTCAATCAACCGCCATTAATAGTTTTGGAGCCGGACAACTTCATTCCCGACCGAATGTCGTATGATACGGATACGATTGAATACGTTAGATTCTTCAACTTGATGCGGGAAGAACCCGGAGTTGCCAGTAATTTAAAGTTGCAGTATCAATATCAATATACCTTGCACCCGCTCTATACTTTGGAAGATGCGGCGGCTGGAAAAATTCCTGCAGGAAAAAATGTAGGCGATGCTACAGGCGACGCCACCAAGAGCGCTTGGCTCAATTTGGGCGAATCACTATCTTTTGGCGAAAATACCGGCTGGCAGTTAGTTCCAATCAAAAAAACCAGCTATGTTACGCAAGGTTTTGCACGCGTTGATTACAGAGTAAAGGTGACGCAGGGAGGTGTTGTAGGCACAACCATGACGGATGGTGATAACCTCTTGATATGTTATGATCATGCAGGAACCCGATGGAATGGTTATTCTTATTATGTTACGACTGGTACTATAGGTAGAAGATATTATCATTTCTTTTCCGGCTATCGCAATATTGCTCCAAATACTACTACTGCCGGCGGAGTAGATATTACGCAGTTTACTGAAAAATAATTTTTTTTTCGCTGAAAATTGAAAACCTCCCATTCAAATATTTGAATGGAAGGTTTTCTTGCTTCATGCATGCAATTATGCGGTATTATGCAGAATCCTATGATGGGTTTAGTAAAATATAATTGCTTTAATTAATTTTTTTTAATTTTTTTTTGCATACATTCAATTTATTGCCTACTTTTGTCAATTAAATTCATAATACCATCATACAAGTATTATAGTATATATGTAAATATCTAATTAAAATTAATTTAAGGTATGACAAAACAAAAAAGTAAAATGCTTTTAAGCATGCTTGCGGTCGGATTCCTACTCTGTTTTCAGGGGAATTATATATTGGCCGACGGGAAACTATCTGAAGATCTGTCTGTTGCACAACAGGCAGGGAAAACAGTAACAGGGACTGTGGTAGATATCCATGGAGAACCACTAATTGGAGTAAGTGTAAGTGTACAAGGCACGAGCAGTGGAGCCGTAACAGATCAAGACGGGCATTATTCTGTTCAAGTACAAGGGGATAATCAGACTCTCCGATTTTCGTACGTTGGTTATAAAGCTGTTACCATGCCGGCTAACAAAAGCGTAATTGATGTTACGATGGAAGAAGACGCTAATGCTTTAGGAGAAGTGGTTGTAACCGCAATGGGCATCAAGAAAGAGAGGAAAGCTCTGGGGTATTCGGTTTCCGAATTAAATTCTGATGAGTTGTTGAAAAACAAAAATACCAATGTCATCAACTCTTTAGTTGGAAAAATTCCCGGAGTAAATGTCACTCAAAGCAGTGGCGCGGCCGGCGCCGGCGCAAGCATTACGATTCGCGGTGGAAATTCGACTTCGGAAACCCGTGAAAATCAACCGTTATTTGTTGTTGATGGAGTTATTTACGACAACTCAACGAACGTTGTGGGGAATTCCGCAACCGACGGGATGACGCGAAGCAACACGACCTATTCAAACCGCGTGATGGACATTAATCCTGAAGATATCGAATCTATGTCTGTTTTGAAAGGCGCTGCTGCATCGGCGTTATACGGATCGCGCGCCGCCGACGGAGTTGTTATTATCACAACGAAAAAGGGAGCAGAAGGAACGACAAGAGTAGATTTCAGCAGTAAATTCAGTACCTCGTGGGCAAATAAATTGCCGGAAGCTCAAAAACAATTTGGACGCGGATTTTATTCAAACAATGGCGTTCTTTCCGAGGAAACGTATAATTCATGGGGCTTGCCAATATCTTCCGGAACTCAGTTGTATGACAATATTGGAGATTTTTTCAAGGGCGGCGCTATTTACGATAATAACGTAAGCGTATCTGGAGGCTCGAAGAATAACTCTTTTTATTTGTCGGGTTCCAATTACAATCAGGCGGGCATTCTTCCCAAAACAGGGTATGATAAAACCACTTTTCGTTTCAACGGAGAGCAAAAATACGACCGTTTAACAGTGAGCGCTAATGCTACTTATTCGATAGCCAATACGGATAAAACATTTACTACCAATGGTTTGTATGGTGGGGGAGGGAATGGCGTGATGCCTGCAGTTTACTCTTGGCCGTTAACGGAAAATATGGCAAAATATCTGAACGATGATGGTTCGAAGTATCGTTTATTTCCAAGTTGGGATTTGGCAGACGATAGGGAAAGGGAAAATCCCTATTGGATTATCAATAAAGATAAAGTATATGACAAGACCAAACGTTTCACAGGATCATTGAACGCTTCATTTAAGATTGCCGATTGGTGGAGTATTTCAGGAATTTTGGGTTATGACCAATATACTACAGATGCTTATGCTTATATTGAGCCGGGTTCTGTTGTATCGGCAATATATCAGGGTGGTCGTCTAAATAAGAGTGCCTATAACTTTGCTTATACTTCTACTAATATCATGACCAATTTTCATAAAATATTTGGCGATATCGATCTGAATCTCTTATTAGGTACAACCACTGAAAATACAGAATGGACAAATCAAACGCATTGGGGATATACTTTTACTACTCCCGGAACCATCAGTTTTTCTAATATTTCTAACGATCACAAATTCTTTACGGATGCAACCACCAAAAAACGCTTGGTTGGAGGATATGGCGAGTTCCGTGCAACCTATAAAGATTTGCTTTATCTGACTGTAACCGGACGCAACGATTGGTCATCCACCTTGCCGGTAGATAGCCGGTCTTATTTCTATCCATCGGTTAGCGGCTCATTTGCATTCTCGGAATTATTGCCGAAAAACGATATTCTTTCATTCGGTAAAATCCGCGCAAGCTGGGCGCAAGTTGGTAAAGATGCGAATCCTTATGCTACACTGACTTATTTAACGTCTCCTATAATTTATGATTCATTTACTGGAGTCGGTAATTACTATCAGGGTGGAAATGCTTATCTTAAGCCGGAGATACAAACGGCATGGGAAATCGGAACTGAATTAAGATTTCTGGATGGACGCCTTGGTTTGGATTATACTCTTTATCATAGTGAAACGAAAAACCAAATTGCTGCTCCACGCTTGTCTAATGCCAGTGGTTACATATTTACTTCTATCAATTCAGGCTCGGTTATCAACGACGGTATGGAAGTTATATTATCGACTAAACCGATTTTACGTAAAAACTTTGAATGGGATTTGGATCTGAATTTTTCATACAACAAAGGTAAATTAGGAGATTTTCTACCCGGTGTTGATTTGTTCTATCCGACAGATGCACAATTTGGAACTGTCAGGGCTTCTTCTATTCCAAATGGAGGCTATTTTTTGGCTATGACAGGATACCATTTTATGCGTGAACTCGATGCAGATGGAAATGAAATTAAAAACGGACGTTATCAAATAGACCCGACAACTGGTTTATACAAGGTATCCACTTCACAGAATGATGTTGTAGGGAATCGTGAGCCTGACTTCATCGGCGGTTTGAACAGTACAATCCGCATTAAAGATTTAACGATATCGTTTTTGCTCGATTTCCGTAAAGGAGGCGATGTATATAATGGTACCGACTATTACATGACTACTGTGGGCATGAGTAAATCAACCACTCTAAACAATCGTCAATCAGTAACTGTAAGCGGAGTAAATAGCCAGACGGGAGAAGATTATACTCAGACTTATAATGCAGACGATTCTTACGTCATTTCGGGCGTGACTTATTCAGGTCGAGCCATGATTCAAAATTACTGGAGTAACTATTGCAGCAATTCCTATAACTTTATAACATCTGTCGATTGGCTTAAATTGCGTTCTTTACAACTTTCTTACAATTTAACGAACGTCATTAAAAAGCAAAATGTCATTAAAGGATTATCCATATCAGCAACAGGCAGCAACCTGCTTACATGGACTAATTATAAAGGTATGGATCCCGAAGTGTGCGCAGCTGGCGGCACAGGCGGTTCCGGTTCTGTAGGTATTGATTATTGCAGTGTGCCTGCAACATCAAGTTTCACATTTGGTATAAATTTAACATTCTAACAAATTTAAAATATGAAAGTCATGAAGAATTCGAAATATTTTATTTCGCTGGCTTGTATATTCGCATTGAGTATAGTATCGTGTACGGACTGGTTGGATGTCAATACTGACCCCGATTCTCCGAATAATGAAAGTGCGAAGGTAGCCAATAGGCTGCCGTGGATTGAACATTTTATTGGATATTCGGCAGGCGTTACTAATTACCGGACAGCTTGTACGGCAGGCGTATATTATAGTAGCAGTCCGTCTCCCAATTCGCTGGCTGTAACATGGGATTGTGCAGCCGGAAATACTATCACTTCGTATCAGACTTGGTTTATCGAAGTGGCTCCTAATATAGGTGACATGTACAATAAAGCGCAACAAGAAGGAGCATACCATTATATGGCTGCCGCGGATGTATTTCATGCAATGGGCTTTATGCAGATGCTCGACCTTTATGGAGAAATGCCTTATACGGAGGCGCTAAAGTATATCGCGAGTCCTGCTTATGATGATGGTAAAACCATTTTTGAGGGATGTATCGCTAAATTGGATGAGGCGATTGAGTATTTCGGTAAAACGCAGGAACCCGGTGCTACTCAGCTTTCCGCTGGCGATATTTGGAATAATGGAGATGTAGATAAATGGATCAAATTATGTTATGGATTGAAAGCGCGTTACTTATTGAGGCTTTCTAAAAAATCGGAGTTCGACGCACAGACGATTTTGGATTGCTTGTCAAAAGCGCCTCAATCAAATACTGATAACATAAAATTGCCTTGCTTCAATAGATCTTCGGATGCCACAGATTACTTCTTACAAGATCCGGTTATGACGAATCCGAATTGGGATTATGTTGCTTACGGTAGTACTCAACGCACTTCGCAATATTACTACGATATGCTGACAAATATGCGTAATTCCGGCGTAACTGATCCGCGTATGAGCAAGATTGTTCCGGCTGCTATGTGCAACATACAGTTAGATGCTTCCGGCAAAGTTCAAACGTATGATTGGCTTCGTTCTCAACCGGTTGATTTTACGGGACCATCTACTCGTTTAGTAGCCGGCGGTGCTACTTCCATTCAAGCGGCTACATACGCAAATAGTGATGTATCTATAACTTATACGATTGCTAATGATGCAGCTAGGATGGCATTTATTGAATCATTGGGCAATAGGCCGCACACGGTAAGCGATAATGACGTAACAGTAACATATCCGGCAGGGGCTCTTTATGTGAGCAGTACCAATTATCTTTATGCAGGCGATACAGTTTATGTCAATCTGCGTCAGAACTCTACACTAACAGGCAACGGAAGTTTGGGAGAAATGGACATGAATTGGTATTATACAACACCAGCCATGAATGCCGGCGCAGTAGGTTCAACCGGTTCATTCCAGATTCGCCCTAATTCTGATCTTGAAATTCTCACCTATCACGAAATGTGCTTTATCAAAGCGGAAGTTTATATGAGAACGGGAGATAGAACCCAGGCGCTCGCTGCATATCAGAATGGAATCAAAGCTCATATCGATATGATGCAAGCTAAATTAACCGAATGGAAATCATTAGGTTATAATAATCCGGATATGTGGCCTATGGATCAAACCGAAATTACTGCTTATCTGGCGAGTCCTGCCGTTTGTCAGAATGCCGGTGAATTGACTATGGCAGATATCATGTTGCAGAAATATCTTGCTATGGGTTGCAGTGTTGAGAATTGGAACGATATGCGGCGCTTTAATTTCAGTGCAGGTAATATTGCCGATTTTGGCGTTGTCTATCCGGGATATGACCGCGGTCCTTTGTTTGCAGGCCAAGCTGCAATTACCGGTTCCTCTAAGACAGATCCTAAATATTGGCAAAGACGGTGGCGCTTACCGTCAACTGAATTAACTTACAATTCAACTCAAGCTAAGGCTGTAAATATCCATGCTGAAGATCCTAATATTTGGTGTCTGCCTGTTTGGTGGGATTGTGCAACCGACCAGGAATATTATGATTATATTCAAAAATAATATTTAATTAACAATAACCATAGAGACGCGGCATGCCGCGTCTCTATGGTTATCACATTAAAATTATATACCCGATGAAAAACGTATTAATCTTCACACTTTGTTTGTTGAGCCTGCATCTGTCGGCACAACCTTTAGAGCGGGCAATACCCGAACAACTCGGAATGGATTCCCGCCGTTTGCATTATGCCGATGAAGCTATTATTAAAGCGATCCGGAACAGCGAAATACCGGGAGCTGTTCTTGCAGTTGTATATAACGGCAAGATGGCTTATTTGAAAGCATTTGGAAATAAACAAGTTTATCCCGATACTATTCCGATGGATGTTTATACCGTATTCGATATGGCTTCGGTGAGTAAAGCCATGTCCACAGCAGTTTCTGTCATGATTCTTGCAGAACGGGGACAGCTTCGCCTAATGGATAGAGTGGATCGTTACATTCCCGGATTTAGGGGAAATATCCACATTCAGGAATTAATAACGCATACATCGGGTTTGCCGCCTTACGCTCCGGTCGATTCGTTACAAAAATGGTATGGTTCGCCTAATCCTGATGGTATGATAAAATACATTTCGACTTGCCGGAGAGATTTTGAACCGGGGACTGAATTTCAATACAGTTGTCTTAATTTCATTACCTTGCAGCGAATCATCGAAACTATTAGCGGAAAAAACCTGCGGAATTTTGCCAAAGAAAATATTTTCGATGTATTAGGCATGACTCATACGGATTATCAACCGTCCGGAGAAACGTTGGAACGGGTAGCTCCGACCGAAAAGCAAAAAGATGGGAGTGTATTGCGTGGCGTTGTTCACGATCCACTGGCAAGAATTATGAATGGAGGTATTTCCGGAAATGCGGGAGTATTTTCTGATGCAAACGATTTGGCCATTTTGTCTGCTGCATTACTTAACAACGGAGAATATGAAGGTCATCGGATTTTAAGTCCTCAAGGAGTGAAAGCAATGCGTACTGTTCCTTCTCAATTGCAATCATTCGGACGTACTTTGGGCTGGGACCGTTCATCTGATTATGCTTCCAATCAAGGCGATTTGTTAAGTTCTAATACTTATGGTCACACAGGTTATACCGGTACATCGCTGGTAATTGATCCGGATAATAATTTGGCAATTATACTTTTAACTAACAGAGTACACCCGGAAGACAAAGGTGAAGTGATAAGGCTTCGCGCGCTGGTTGCCAATGCCGTAGCGGCTTCAATCGCTTGTCCTCCTGCTCGTGTGTATTTTCCGCATTATTATGAAAAGATAGAGCAATTCCGGAACGAACCGTCTGTTACGTCCGGCGATATTGTCTTTTTGGGAAACAGTCTTATAGAAAACGGTAAATGGACAAATTATTTTCCCGGACAACATATTATCAACAGGGGAATTGGCGGCGATGAAGCATTTGGAATATATGACCGCTTGTATCAGATACTTCCATGGAAACCTAAAAAAATATTCCTGCAAACCGGAGCAAATGATGTTTCGCACGACTTGAGTGCCGACAGTATTGTTGAGCGAGTTGCATTGATAATAGATCAAATTCAGAAGGAATCGCCCGGAACAAAATTGTATTTACAAGGCTCATTGCCCATTAATGAATCGTTTGGTCGTTATGCCAAATTGAAAGGAAAGACAGGAGTATTTCCGGAACTCAACTTGCAATTGGAAAAGTTAGCCGCTGCCAAAGGTATTGCTTTTATCAATTTGTTTCCACTTTTTACGCAACCGGGAACTTCGATTTTGCGTAAGGAATTATCGAACGACGGATTGCATTTGAATGAAAAGGGATATGAGATTTGGGCTAAACAGATAACTCCGTATGTAAAAGAAGATTGACTTTCAATTCCTCTATTTCTTTAAGCCACAAGTTTGCAGAGGCGTCGCTCGGCATACGCCAATCGCCGCGAGGCGATAAATTCACAGATCCAACTTTAGGCCCATCAGGCATGCAGTTTCGTTTGAATTGCTGACTGAAAAAGCGGCGGAAGAAGATTTCCATCCATTTTAAAATCGTTGGATTATCATATATAGTATGGAAAGCTTGTTGCGCCATAAAATAAATCTTTGTTGGCGCAAAACCATAGCGTAAAGTATAAAAAAGAAAGAAATCGTGTAATTCGTAAGGTCCAATAAAGTCTTCAGTTAATTGCGTCATTTGTCCTTGTGAATCAATTGGAAGCAATTCAGGGCTAACCGGCGTAAATAGTATATCTTCCAAAGTCGATTTGCTGTTTTCCTCCATTTGGGTTTCAGTTACCCACTTGACGAGATGACGTACAAGTGTTTTGGGTATTCCAGCATTTACGCCATACATAGATATATGATCTCCATTATAAGTAGTCCAGCCTAAAGCTAATTCCGACATATCGCCGGTTCCAATCATCAAACCATTTTGGAGGTTGGCTAAATCCATCAGAATTTGAGTCCGCTCACGCGCTTGTGTATTTTCATAAGTGACATCATGAATAGAAGAATCGTGACCAATGTCTTTAAAATGCTGCTCACATGCATCGACTATGGAAATTTCTTTTATGCTGATTCCCAGCGACTGCATTAAGCGTATAGCATTGGTATAGGTGCGGTTTGTTGTTCCAAAACCGGGCATGGTTACACCGCAAACCATTGAACGTGGAAATCCTAACTTATCGACTGTTTTGACGCAAACTAACAAAGCCAACGTGGAATCCAGCCCGCCGGAAACTCCAACCAATAACGATTTTGCTCCGGTATGAAGCAAGCGTTTGGCTAATCCGGCTACCTGAATTGAAAAAACTTCTTCGCAACTTTCATTGTAATTGTCTTCCGATGGAATAAAAGGAGCCGGATTAATACGGCGGCTCAATACAAATGGTTTTTGATCTGAATTATTCAATGCAAAATTTGGAGCAATATTTATCCGCATATAATCGCAGCCTGAAGTTTTATTGATGAAAGTAGTATTTTTTCCTCTTTCGGCATTTAATAAATCCAAATCAATTTCAGAGACAATCAGTTGTCCGCTAAACCGGAATCGTTCGGCTTCGGACAATAAGCATCCGTTTTCGTAAATAAAAGCATTTCCTGCATAAACCACATCGGTAGTCGATTCACCGAATCCAGCAGCTGCATACGCATAAGCGGTGTGACATCGTGCCGATTGTTGACTAATCAAGGATTTAACGTAGCGTTGTTTGCCTGTTAATTCGTCGCTTGCCGAAAGATTGAAAATTATTTGTGCGCCTGCCATTGCATGGTTAGAGCTTGGTGGAATTATCGACCAAAGGTCTTCGCAAATTTCCAAAGCAAACCTGACGGATTGATAGTCGAAAAGCAAATTCGTGCCAAAAGGAACTTGTTCACCGGCGTAATCAATCGTTATTACCGGATTACTCAATGAATACGATTCAAACCATCGTTTTTCGTAGAATTCTGAATAATTCGGAAGAAACACTTTCGGTACAATACCATAAATCCTTCCTTCTTTGCAAACAATGGCACAATTATATAGCTTGGAATGATACCTAACTGGAGCGCCGACTATAAAACAGACAGGTATTTCGATTGTTTCGCTCAACAACCGTTGAAGCCCTTTTTCCACTTCATCAATCAGTATCTGTTGAAAGAATAAATCGCCGCAGGTATAGGCTGTCAAAGATAATTCAGGGAAACAGACTATTTCTGTTTGCTGTTGATATGCTTCAAAAATAAGTTTCTTGATTTGCAACGTATTAAATTCACAATCAGCCACTTTAACTTCAGGAATCGCCGCAGCTATTTTAAAAAATCCGGTATGTATCATAAATTTGCTAAAATGATAGGACAAAAGTATAAAATAATTATGAATTATAAATTATTTGAAACGTGCTTTTTAAATTATAATGAAGTCATTTAAACTTTTAAACAATGGACTATATTATTAAAATTTATGCTTGATCGAAGCATAATAGGAGAGAAGAATTGCTGATAGTATCTCAATGTGTCTCCCTTACTAAAGGGAGAAGCATTGGGTTTATAAAGGGAAGGTTATTTTCTTTATAAAGGCAGCAACTTTGTCCTCTATTCCCCGCGCTCGGTGGAACTATTGTCGAGCGGAGGTTATAAGATTCTATATCACTTTTATGGTTATTCTTCTCAAAAATTATCTAAACGGGAAAAGTTTAGATGAGTTCAATTCATAATTCAAAAAAATAATTCACTGTTATAAAGGGTATTAAGATTTTGTATGGAATAAAATAGTGAAAAGTTTTGCAGAATAGTTAAAAGTTATTACCTTTGCAACCGCTTTTGTAAAAAGAGGCATACGGTCTTTGAATAATTTTCATAGGAATGTAGTACAAAAGAGGCTTATTACAGCCTCAAGG
>JGI24699J35502_11133902_pt1 | contig 18610 bp, 9 predicted proteins | sample TergutMp193P4_FD_35502 | JGI IMG/M metagenome (IMG submission 35502) | reverse complement strand
AAACGGACTTATCTTTTGCACACCTGCTTGTGACGATAAAAATCGAATATTCCTTGATTATTGATTATTAATGCGATTACTCCGTATGTAGTGTTAAAAAACAAGATTGTAGAGTTTTTGTAGAGGTGAAATTTTATTGTATTTTTTTAACAACAGCGTAACTTTGGCGTAAAAATATATAATTTTTCTTTAATAATAAAAAAGAAACTTTTATTAACCCGCCAAATCTGATATTTTTTATGAGGAGGCACAATTAATTATTTTTATGCGAAAACACTTTTTAATTGTTTTACTTATTTTACTTGCTACGGGTAAAATAGCGGCGCAAAACATTACGGGAACTGTGGTTGATACACAGAACGAACCTATTCCGGGAGTTAGCGTTATTGTCAAAGGCACCTCCAATGGTACCGCTACCGATACTCAAGGCAAATTTGAATTGAATGTAGCCGATGCTTCGACCAAAGCATTGGTTTTTGTGTTTTTAGGTTACCAAACCCAAGAACGGGCGATAGGTCGAAACGCCAATTTTAATATTGTGTTGGAAGAAAATCTCCAACAATTACAGGATGTGGTGGTAATCGGTTATGGGGTACAGAAGAAGAGCGTGGTAACAGGCGCTATCTCGCAGGTAACTTCACAATCTATAGAAAATAAACAGATTACCCGCTTGGATCAGGCGTTGCAAGGGATGACTTCCGGCGTTGCTGTCGCTCAAAGCTCCGGCGCCCCCGGAGCGGCCCCTACGATTCGGGTTCGAGGAACAACCTCTATTAATAATAGCGACCCGGTGTATGTGATTGATGGGGTGGTTATGAATGGAGGACTTGATTATCTGAATCCGAATGACATTCAGTCTATCGAAGTATTGAAAGATGCCGGTTCTGCGGCTATTTACGGTACCCGCGCCGCAAACGGAGTAATCATTGTCACGACGAAGAAAGGGAATCTGAATGCTCCTACTCGTATTAATTACGATATGCAAATGGGTTTTCAAGGACCGGCGAATAAAGTAAAACTTACGAATGCGACTCAATATGCCATGTTGCGGAACGAATCCGTTCTCAACGACGGAGGAATGGTTCCATTCCCTTCGCCTACGATTTACGGAACCGGAACCAACTGGCAAGACGAAATATTCAGCAATGATGCGCTATATCAAAATCACCATCTCAGTCTCAACGGCGGCTCGGATAAATCAACTTATTTTTTAGCGTTGGGCTATATCGGACAAAAAGGAATCGTGTCGCCCTCTCTCTCCTATAACAACCGATGGTCGTTAACGACCAATACCAGTTTTAAGATAGGTAAGTATGTCACGGTAGGCGAAAATTTGAGTTATACTTATGCAAAGAGTTTTCTGGGTAATATGAATGCCAATACGGAATTTGGCGGTCCGTTAAGTTCCGCGCTCAATTTGGACCCGATCACTCCGGTGTATGTGGATGCCGCTACCGGCGCTTCCTATCCTCAGTATGCGCTTCAAACCGGCGACGGCCGCTACTACGGAATATCGCAATATGTGGGGCAGGAGGTGACAAACCCGGTGGCTTGGAATCAAACGCAATATGGCTATGATTGGTCTCATAATATCATTGCTAACGGCTATATCAATGTAAATCCCATTCAGGGATTGAATTTGCGCACGCAAATTAGTGCGAAAAAAGCGTTTTGGGGCCATGAAGGATTTACGCCTTTGTATTATCTCAATGCAAACAATAGTAATACCAATCAAGTATCCCAAGGTCGAAATACGGAGCAAAATTTATCATGGAACTGGGATAATTATATCTCGTATGATAAGAAGATCGGTTTGCACAGTTTGGGTCTAATGGCCGGGATGAGCGCTATAAAACAAAATGGACAACATTCGTATGTTACTTATCTGGGGGAACCGGTAACCAACTTTGATGAGGCTTCTTTTAATTTCAATCTGTCGCAAGATCAACGATTAGCCAGCGCTTCCGATGACCAGACTTATGCTTTGACTTCTTATTTCGGACGCGTGACCTACAATTACGATGAACGCTATTTGTTTATGGGTATTCTTCGGAGGGATGGCTCATCAAAGTTTGGCTCCAACAATCGCTGGGGAACATTCCCGTCGGTTCAGCTGGGTTGGGTCGTTACCCGTGAAAAATTCTTTCCTCAAAAAACCGCATTAGATAATCTGAAAATCCGTTTCTCCTACGGAACCGTAGGAAATGAAATGTCTTTGAGCAATTTTCAGTTCACCTCTATCATTTCCGGAGGAGGAAACAAAAACTATGTTTTTGGAAGCAATAATTTAGCCATTGGTTATTCCCCGTCAGCTCCATCGAATCCGGACTTGAAATGGGAACAAACCCGTTCGTCTGATGTCGGCTTTGATGCAATCCTATTCAAAAATTTTACTTTTACTTTTGATTATTATTACAAAAAAACAAAAGACATGTTGATGCAAGTCCAAATTCCGGGTTTTGCCGGATATTCCGATCAGCCTTGGGCTAACATTGGCGATTTAAGTAACAAAGGCGTTGAATTTGAAGCCGGGTATGTTAAAAACTTCGGGAGCGACTTTCGATTAAATGTGAAAGGCAATGTTTCGTATAATAAAAATAAGATCATTTTTTTAGGCGATAATAAGGAATATTTGGATGGCGGCGCCCAATTGCAGAATTCCGCGTATAGGTTAACGCGTATAGCAATCGGTCACCCGGTAGGAGCATTTTACGGATTAAAGAATTTAGGTACTTTTAAATCGCAGGATGAAATCAACGCTTACGGCTACACCGACAGCAACGGGAATTTTCAACTTTATCAACCAAATGCCCAACCCGGCGATCTCAAATGGTGGAAAAATCCCGATAATCCGGATGATGGAGGAAACGGGGTTATCGGACAAGGGGACAGAACCTTTATAGGAGACCCTACTCCCCATTGGATGTATGGACTAACTCTTAACTTCGGATGGAAAAACTGGGATTTGATGGCATTCGGACAAGGCGTTTGGGGCAACCAAATTTTTCAAGGTTATCGTCGGTTAGATATTACGAATGCCAATTATCCGATAGAAGCGCTCAATGCTTGGACGCCCTTGAATCCGAACAGCAACTATCCCCGCTTATCGGATACAGATCGCAATGGTAATTTCACTAATACTTCCGACTTTTATTTACAAAGCGGCGCCTATTTCCGGTTGAAAACTTTACAGGTAGGCTACTCATTGCCGAAAGCGTGGATGAGCGCTATCGGTTTCCAAAAGGTGCGGATATACGGCAGCGTCAGCAACCTGTTTACCGCTACTAATTATACGGGATATGATCCGGAAATCGGCGGCACTACCGGCGTCGCTCAAAACGGTCAAAACAATGGAAACTATGGCATTGATTACGCTATTTATCCTCAAGCAAGGACTTTTATTTTCGGATTAAATGTGGAATTTTGATTAAATAAATTGTTACTTATTAAAAATATAATGTTATGAAACAAAATAAAATATTATACAGCGCGATATTGTTAATCAGCGCGATGATAACGCTATCTTGTTCGGATTCATTCTTAGACGTAAAACCGAAAGGGCAAGTATTGGAAAGCTCTTATTATTCCAGTCCGGATGAAGCGCTTGCCGGTTTGATTGCCGCTTACGGTCCGATAAATATCGAAGCTCAAAACACGTATTGCAGCCCGTTAGGCCCCGCCAATTCGGCTTCGGACGATTGTTATTGCGGCGGCGGCGGCGCATCGGATATGAACCAGTGGCAGGCAATGAACGATATGAATCAGCTGACGTCCGCAGTGATGCCCATTGACATGTGGAACGTTAATTTTCAAGGAGTGAACTACAGTAATCTTATTCTCTCCAAATTGGAGGGAGTTCCGGGATTAAGCGATGCCGATAAAGCGCGTTATACGGCTGAAGGTAAATTTTTGCGGGCTTATTATTATTTTCATCTCTTGCGGTGGTTTAAAAATGTGCCGCTATTTACAGAACCGCAAACGTCAGACGATCTTTATTCCGCTACGCAAGCCGATCCGAAAGATGTATATGCTCAAATAGAAAAAGACTTTACGGAAGCGATTCCCGATTTACCGGCCACGGTTCCGGCTTCGGAAAACGGACGCGCTACGCAGGGTGCCGCAAAAGCATGGTTGGGAAAAGTGTATCTCTATGAACAGAAATGGACGGAAGCCGCCAATGTTTTGAAAGATGTCAATGGAACTCCGGGTGGCAACAGTCAATACGGCTATAGTTTAATGGCTAATTATGGAGATATTTTCTCTCCCTCCTACAAATTTAATTCCGAAGCTGTTTTTGAAATTCAAAAAATAAGTACGCAAAATTATGACTGGGGCGGTTGGGGAAATTATAAGTCCAATGTGTATTCCATCATGATTGGGCCGAGAGCTTATGTGCAAAACAATCCGTCGGCTCCCAATTATTTGTCGGGATGGAGTTTTAATCCGATAACCCCCGATTTGCATGATGCCATGATCGTCAACGGAAATTATGATCCCCGCTATCCCTATACAATAACCAATTTAGACAGTTTGGTGACTGAAGGATTGTGTGCGTATGATAAAAGTCAATGTTATGCCGCTACAGGCTATTTTATGGTAAAATTTGCTCCTCTACAACAATATACCAGCGCGACAGGCGTAAAAGAATTGAATTTCGGCATTGACTACATCGAAGTGCGTTTAGCCGATACTTATTTGATGGAAGCGGAAGCGCTGGTCATGGGAGGCGGCGATAATTCGCGGGCGCAAGCCTTGTTGGATGCCGTTCGCAGCCGGGTCGGACTTCCTTCGGTTCCGGTTACAATGGATGCGATTAAGTATGAACGCCGTATGGAACTTGCTACCGAAGGTCATCGTTTCTTTGACTTGGTACGCTGGGGAGATGCCGACCGGGTGTTGAATCACATGCAAAACGGCTTTTCAAAACATTTTGTTGTCGGTAAAAATGAAATTTTGCCTATTCCGTTGGCAGAATTAACCAATACGCAAATGAAACAAAATACGGGTTATTAATTCAGAAAATAATAGCCTTTAAATTAAATGATGAATTATATGAAAAAAAATAGTATTCTATCAGTTATTTCGGGATTCTTGACCGTTTCTTTATTGAGCTTGGGATTGAGTTCCTGCTCCGATAACGATGCGAGTTTAAATGCTCCCGTTCCTACTGCAAGTTTCACATACAATGTGTTGACGCCTACAAGTTATGCCAACTCTCAAAATCTTGAATTGATTAATACCGGTAGCAATGGAATGCTTGCTTACTGGAATATCCCCGACATTGGTGATTTTAAGGGGAACGATATAAAAGTAACTATTGCGTTTGCCGGCACTTATACCGTGAATTTAACTGTCGGAGGGCCGGGCGGTTTATCTGATGCTATTACACAAATAGTAACCATTGATAAAGACAATCCGTATGCCATTGATCCGAATGGCATCTTCGGTATTTTGACCGGCGTCGGATTAGGTTTGTCTCAACGGACTTGGGTTGCCAATCCGGTTCTTAATTCCTGCGTAGTTGCCGAAAATTACGGATCTGCCATGAGCCAAGTAAATGGAACCGGAGGCGCTTGGTGGGGTTACGGAGCGGGCGATATTGATCCCAATACGGGTCGTACCGGTTATTTGGATGATACCTACACTTTTACCTTCGGGCAAGTAGGAACGTTTGCGTATAACGACAATAATACCGTCTATTTGGATGCGGGAGGGTCGGGTTGGACAAGCGCTTTGCCTGCGCCATGGAATACTTTCGGAGGAAATACCTCTTCAACCGATCTTTATAATTTGGTTCCCGCATTGAAACCTTGGGGTTCCGGCAATTTTACCTATTCGATTGCCGCCGCTCCTGCCGGCGTAAATGGCTTGGGGCTAATCACTGTCACCGGCGTAGGCGCCCATTTCGGTTTGCAGGATAAAACCAATGCCGGCGAATTAACAGATCCCACCGGAGTATCGGCTATTACCTACGATGTCTTGAAAATTGATACCGATCAAACGGATGCTTCCACCGGAAAACATTACGATGCAATTGTCATTGGACTTACCTATAATACCGCCGGAAATGTTTGGACTTTCTGGTTCAGATCCGACCGATAAATAATTACCGCCTCTTGCCTCTTCCCGGTCACATTTTAAAGGAAGAGGCGGCGGGGCGATTTAAAATCATCAAACAAAATTGAAAAATACGATGAAACGCAATAGTAGCCTATTATATGGTCTGTTGATTTTTTCTTCCTTGTTGGCTTGCGGAAATAAAAATGATGATATTCCGCCGGCAACACCAAGCGATTTGGAAATTGGCGTAGAAATAGTAGGAGCGACCGCCGACGCTCCCTACGGCGATGGCAGCGGCAAGGTTAATCTTACCTTATCCGGTAAAAATGTTACATCTTTTATAGTGACTCTGCCTACCGAAGATAAAACGCTTCCGCTGAATGCTCCGAGCGGCACGGTTCTGTGTACGTTTGCTTCCCATCCGGGGACTACTTCGCCCTATCCTGTATCTATTTCGGCGTATTGTAATACGGTTCGAAAAGATACTACGATTTCCGTAACGGTATATTGTAAAGCGACCGGAGAAGGAGTCGTATGGTCTGACGAATTTGACGGCACATCGCTAAATACCGGTATATGGAATTATGAAACAGGCAATAATAATGGCTGGGGAAATAATGAAAAAGAATATTATACCGACGATGCGGCAAATGTAAGCGTAAAAGATGGATATTTGCAAATTACGGCGCTTCATTCACCCAATTATAACAATACGGGATTTGATTATACCTCTGCCAGAATAACCACTCAAAGCAAATACGCATTTACCTATGGTAAAGTGGAAATACGGGCAAAAGTTCCGGGCGATCCGGGAACGTGGCCTGCATTGTGGATGTTGGGCAGTAACATCAATTCTGTACCATGGCCCGGCTGCGGGGAAATTGATATTATGGAACAGGGAACCGTTACCGGATTGGACAATATCTTGTGTTCATTGCATTGGGGCGGAGACGCTTCCGATTCGCGCAATGTACCCGGATCAACAACCGACTTTCATTTGTATTCATTGGATTGGAGAGCCGATCATATTGCATTTTATATTGACAATTCGCTGCTTTACAGTCAGCCGAATAATTCGAGCTTACCGTTTAATCAAAATTTCTTCTTTATTTTGAATGTAGCGGTTGGAGGAAATATGGGCGGTAATAATATCAATTTGGGTTCGGGATCAACGATGTATGTTGATTATATTCGGGTTTACAACTAAAATTAAATTTGATAAATGAAAAGTTTATTGCTTGGCCTTTCGGTATGTTTCTTTTTCCTATCTGCCTGTTCAAAAAATAATGAAAATGGAAATGACGGCGCGCCTACGAATCTGAAAGTTTCTGTGCAAGTGGTTGGAGCAACGGAAGCTATGCCTAACGGCGATGGAAGCGGCAGCGTTAATGTTACTATGTCCGCTACCAATGCTACCACTTACCAATTGGTTTTACCTACCGAAAACAAGACTTTTACTTTGAATAATCCGAACGGAGGAACTTTAAGTTATTCTTTTTCGGCCAATCCCGGAACGACTGACACTTATCCGTTGCAGGTAATCGCTTATAACGGTTCTGTCAAAACGGATACAATTTTGTATGTTCAAATTTATTGCGGTTTCTTAAAATCGGACGTTTCATTTTGGATGACTACTCCGGATAAAAGCGCGCTCTTGAAATATCAAAATGTAAACTTGACTTTTACCCAATCGAGCAATTCTTACGCTATCATTGACGTAGATGCTTCTCAAAAATTCCAAACCATTGACGGTTTCGGTTTTGCTCTTACCGGCGGAAGCGCGACCCTTATTAACGGACTGGATGCAAAAACAAAAGACGATTTATTGAAGGAGCTTATTCTGACAGACTCTACCGGCATCGGCGTCAGTTATTTGCGTGTAAGCATCGGCGCATCCGATTTAAGCGCGTCAACTTTTACATACGATGATACTCCGGGCGATTCTACTTTGCAATATTTCAATATGAATATGGAAAAGACTGATTTGATTCCCGTATTGCAAAAAATAATCGCCTTAAATTCCGATATTAAAATAATCGCTACCCCTTGGAGCGCACCGGCTTGGATGAAAACCAATAACAACCTTTACGGAGGCGGCGATACGCCCGGCCGTCTGAAGCCGGAATGCTATGACGTATATGCCCGTTATTTTGTGAAGTATATTCAAACGATGGAAGCGGCGGGCATTCCCATTGAAGCGGTCACTCCACAGAACGAACCGTTGAATGCTTGGAATAATCCGGCCATGTTGATGGAAGCCGGCGAAGAAGCCGATTTTATTAAAAATTATTTAGCTCCTCAATTCAAAGCGGTCGGAATAAAAACAAAGATTATTATTTATGATCATAATTTAGATCATCCCGAATATGCGACTTCCATATTAAGCGATCCGGATGCATACAATGTGGTTGACGGGTCGGCATTTCATCTGTATGCAGGCGCTATCGGCACGATGTCGTCTGTACACAATCAATTTCCCGATAAGAATTTGTATTTTACGGAACAATATACTTCTTCAAGCGGCGACTTTGGCGGAGATGTACAGTGGCACATTGAGAATGTGATTATCGGAGCAACCCGCAATTGGAGCCGAAATGCGATCGAATGGAATTTGGCTTCGGATCCGAATATGAATCCTCATACCAACGGAGGCTGTTCCGATTGCCTTGGAGCGGTTACTATCAACGGAAATTCAGTAGAAAAAAGAAATCAAAGTTATTATGCAATAGCTCATGCCTCTAAATTTGTTCGACCCGGTTCTGTTCGAATAGCGTCATCAGAGGTTAATAATTTACCGAATGCGGCTTTTCAAACGCCCGACGGGAAAAAAGTATTAATTGTATTGAATAAATCAAATTCAAATATTACTTTTGATATTCGTTTCAGTGAACAGGCGGTTTCTCCGACGCTTCCCGCCGGAGCCGTTGGAACCTTTGTTTGGTAATTATGATCTTATTATTTAAATATTTATAGGTATGAAAAGAATTTTCATTGTAGCCCTCTCTTTTTGTCTATGCACTTTGACGCATGCCCAACAGGCAACGGTTTACACAACGGCAAAAGACACTTCTTTGCGAATTTCGGAATCGGAAACGCTCGTTTTTAAAGATGCTCAACAGCCCCCCGAATCACAACCTTGTGTATTTGTGGATGCAAGTAAACAATTCCAATCTCTTATCGGCATCGGCGGAGCGCTTACCGACGCTTCGGCGGAAACGTTTGCCAAGTTACCCGAAGCGGTGCAACAAGAGTTTTTGACGGCTTATTATGATCCGCAAAAAGGCATCGGCTATACTTTCGGACGAACTACGATGGGCAGTTGCGATTTTTCAAGCGACAGCTATACGTATGTTGCCGATAAAGACACGGCATTGAATACGTTCAACGTGCAACACGATATGAAATATCGCATTCCGTTTATTAAGCGAGCGCTCGATAGAGCGGGAGGCACATTGACTCTATTTATAAGTCCGTGGAGTCCGCCGGCTTGGATGAAAGACAATAACAATGTGCTTCAAGGCGGTCATTTGCTTCCGCAATACCGTCAAGTGTGGGCCGACTATTTTGTAAAATTTATTCAAACCTACGAAAAATTGGGAATCCCGATTTGGGGATTGACTTCGCAAAATGAACCGATGGCGAAACAAACGTGGGAATCGTGTATCTATACGGCGGAAGAAGAACGCGATTTTGTCAAATATTTCTTGGGACCCACTCTGCAAAAAAACGGGATGGCCGATAAGAAACTGATGATCTGGGATCATAACCGAGACCTTATTTACGAAAGGGTAAGCGGTATTTTGAATGATCCGGACGCTGCAAAATATGTGTGGGGAATCGGTTATCATTGGTATGAAACATGGACGGGAGGAAATATGATGTTCGATAATCAACGGCGAGTATATGAATCGTTTCCCGATAAACCGCTTGTTTTCACGGAAGGATGTGCGGAAGTTTTTAACAGAGAAGCGCTGAATGAGTGGCGTTTGGGCGAAAAATACGGATATTCGATGATCAATGATTTCAACAACGGAACCGTAGCGTGGACCGATTGGAATGTTTTATTGGATGAAAACGGAGGCCCGAATCATGTCGGTAACTTCTGCTTTGCCCCTATACATGCCGATACCCGAAGCGGAAAATTGATTTATACCAACAGTTACTATTATATCGGACATTTTTCCAAATTCATACATCCGGGCGCTAAACGAATTGTAAGTTCTTCCAATCGGAACGGATTGCTGACGACTGCATTTTTGAATACCGACGGGAAAATTGCCGTTGTTGTAATGAATCTTACCGATGCAAAAATAAATTACAATCTTTATCTGGCTGGGAAATATATACCGGTTACCGGTTTGCCCCACTCTATTTCAACGCTGATGATTCAATGATAAGTTTGCTTTTATTTATAAATTATACTATTTTTGTAAGTCAACTTTGAAATAGTATAGCAATAAAAAAAGCGATTCGCATCGTTAGTTGGTCAATACTGTCGTTGTTTATTTTGGTATTGGTCGTTTATTTTTTGTTGAGCCTTTCGCCTGTCCAACAAAAGATAAAAGAGATTGCTTTGCAGGAAATTATGAAAAAGACCAATAACAAAATAAGCATCGGCGCTCTCCGCTTTCGTCCTTTTAACCGGTTGCAATTGGAAGAAATATATGCCGCCGATTTGAAAAACGATACGCTTCTTTATGCGAAAAAATTAAATGCCGCTTTCGATTTGTTTAAGCTTATGCGCAAACAATTCGTCATTCGGTCGGTAGAAGCGGAGAACTTTGACCTGCATATCTCTCAAGACAGCACCAATGCTCCGTTTAATTTCCAATTTTTAATTGACGCATTTGCTTCCGACACTACTCAATCGGCCGATAATTCCAACCTGCAATTGACCGTTGATCATATTTTGCTGAAAAACGGGCATTTGCGTTACGATGTTCTTTCCGAACCCGCTCAAGCGGCCGGTTTGTTCGACGTCAATCACGCAGAGATACGAAATTTGCAACTCGATGCCAAACTGTATTTAAACAATTCGGAAGATTGGAACGGCTCGATTGAAAATCTATCTTTCGATGAAAAGTGCGGTTTTGCATTGAAACAAATGAAGTTTCAAATCAAAAATTTAAACAGTCGGTTACAGGCGGATCGGTTTTATGTTTCATTGCCGCATTCGGAAATCGAAATAAAGGAAGCGAACCTTGATTATACCGGTTTCCAACCAAGTGAAATCCTGTCCGGAGCTGCTTATTCGTTACTTCTTTCTTCCGTTAAATGCGACCTCCGCGATTTCGCTTGTTTTTATCCGAAACTTGCTGAATATACCGATATACTTACTTGTTCGGGAGAAATTAAAGGAACGTTTCCGGAAATTTCAATTCCGCATTTAGAACTGAACTACGGAACGCAACTTCAATTAGCGTTAAGCGCCGGCATAGCCGATTACAATGCGTGGGAAACATCCGATTTTACTCTGGATGTTAAAAAATGTCTGGTTGATCCGGAACCGTTCGGGCTTCCCATACATGCGGAACCGATTACTTTAAACGGAAAAATAACCGGTTCGTTGCCGGATTTGAAATTGGACTTGACTGCCCAAAGTGAACAAGGCGATTGGACATTAAACGGCACGGGAGGATACGACGTTTCTTCGGAAAATATTCGTTTCGATTTGAATATGGAATCATCCGAATATAATTTAAAAAGTTTATTATCTGATAGTACTTTAGGCAATGTATCGTTCCGATTGGCAACACAGGGAACAATCGCCGCTTTAAATAAGGTAGATGCAAAAGCGGATGCGGAAATCCGCCGCTTCGATTATCTCGGATACAGTTACCGGAATATTACCGCAAATGCAACTTACGGAAATGATAACGTTTCGATTAACTTAACCGGTGAAGACCCCAACTTACCGTTGAAAATACATGGGAAAGCCGGGTTAAACAAGGAAAATACTTTTGTACAATTGTATGCTAAATTAGACGGGGTGCGTCCGGACAGTTTGAATCTTTTACCACAATATCCGGGTTCAACATTATCCGGTATTCTCAATGCGGACATCAAAGGATTTGATCCGGAACGAATGACTGCGTCCGTTGTGATTGAGAATTTACATTTGAGTACCTCGGCGGGAGCTTTCACCGATTCGCCGATTACGTTTTCGTACAGCGCCGGCGCCGACCGACAAAAACAAATCAATCTGCGATCTTCCACGCTGAATGTTCGCGGGAAAGGTAATTTCACTTACGAAGGAATCGCTCAATCTATCAGTCGGGCTTTCCCCGGGTTGTTTCCTTCCGGTAACCGAAAAACAACTTCGGATCGGGATAATTTCGATTTTCTTGTCGGCATACGTCATGCAAATGAAATAGCCCGTTTGTTGGAGTTGGAAACAGCCATCCCCGACTCGGCGCTTTTTGTCGGTAAATACATCGGGGAAGATGAAAATTTGAATCTGAATGTTACCGCCTATTGTATATTCACTGAATCGGATACGGCTCGGGTGAACTTGGATTTATCCAACGAGCAACATAATTTAATCGCTCGATTGGATTTGAAAAATAAATCGAATCAATATGAGTTGGAAGGAAATATGGGGGCGACTGTCGAATTTATTCCGACCTCGAACCTTACCAAGCCGAATATGAATATTGCATTAAATCCCGGATCGCTTACGCTGAATGGTACCGCTTTTCATATTCATTCGGCTCAAATTATTGTTACGAACAATAAATATGAAATCAACGATTTTGCTTTGCAACATTCTTCATCGGAATATTTAAAAGTAAACGGAATATTATCGGACAATACGAAAGATTCGCTTCAAGTTACCATTAACCACTTTGAAATCGGAACATTTTTGTCTGCTCTGAAAAATAAAATTCCTTTGTCCGGAACGGCTTCCGGCGATATTACGCTTTCCCGATTGATGACCAATCCGCTTATACTCACCCGTAATTTTACAATTGACAGTATGGTATTCGACAAGAATCCGATAGGAGATTTACAAGTAAGAAGCGTTTGGAATTCCGAGCGGCAAGGGTTGGTTTTGCGAGCTGCGTGGAATCATCCGAATGCTCCGGAATCGTTGATCTCCGGGTTAGTTTTGCCGAAAAAAGACTCGCTTATATTGACAGCGAATATACAAGGAATTCAATTGAATTGGTTGTCCGGTTATTTACCGGATAATCTCTCCGGATTAACCGGGGAGTTGGGCATGCAAATCAAAGCCGCCGGAAAATTGGATGAACCGATTTTGACCGGTACAATTTATCTGAATGATGCAAGCGTCGGGATTCCGATGCTCAACACACGATACCGAACTTCAGATTCGATTTTTTTGGAAAAAGATCAAATTGTTTTTCGGGATTGCATTGTTTATGATGAGACCAATCAGAATGTAAAAATCAACGGAAGTATCAAACATAACCGATTTTCAGCTTTCAATCCGAAATTAACGCTTGATTTCAACCGTTTCTTAGTGTTGAACAACAGCGAGCAAACCGACAGTTTGTTTTACGGACTGATCCGAGTGAGCGGCAACTTAAATGTATTCCTACAAAACAAAGATTGGATAGTGCAAGGCAAATTAAGCAACGAAAAAGCAAACAAAATGATGCTGAATCTTCCATCGAGTTTGGAGGCGGAACGTTACAATTGGTTGACTTTTGTAAATACGCCCAAAAAAGATTCGCCGGCAGTCGTAAAAAAGCAGGTTGAAAGCGAGTTGTCCGCTTTTTCATTTCCAATGAAATTTCGCATTACGCTTTCCGTTAATCCGGAATTGAGCGTAGGCACGATAATCAATCCGGATACTAAAGATGCGGCTATAGTCACCGGTAGCGGAGTTTTGGATTTGTCGTACAGCTTGGATAATCCGGTTCCTTCTTTACTTGGAAATTATGTTATTAACGATGGTAAATGTACTTTGTCTTTAAAGGGCATTACCAAAAAGACATTTTCTGTTCAGCCGGGCGGAAAATTGAATTTTCAAGGCGACCTCATGAATACAACTTTCGATTTAACGGCAATATATAGTCTTCGGGCTTATTTGACAAGTCTTGATCCGAGTTTTGCATCCATGGCGACTGCCTCAAGAATTCCGGTAAATTGCTTGCTTACCGCCAACGGAAAATTAGAAGATATGCGATTGATATACCGAATCGAATTACCGGACCAGACGAATGAAATTCAACGAAAAATGGACGGATTAATTTATTCCGACGAGATTAAAATCAAAGAAATCGCTTATTTGCTGGCATTCGGTTCTTTCATGCCGATTAATTCCGGATCGACGAATACGGGTAATTCTTCCCTCTGGACGTCGTTGGCATCGTCTTCCATTACGACGCAGTTGAACAATTTATTGTCGGGCGTTTTATCGGACAATTGGACAATCGGAACGGATTTGCATAGCAATGATGCTAATTTCTCAAATGTAGATATGGACGTCAACATTTCCACTCGCATGTTCGATGATCGGTTGACCATAAACAGTACGTTGGGTTATCATAACAATACAGCCCAAACCAATAATTTTACGGGGGACTTTAATATCGAATACAAGTTGACGCCGCGCGGCAATGTACTTTTGCAATTCTACAATGTCACCAATAATCAATACTACGATAAATCCCGATCTCCTTTAACGCAAGGCGCCGGAATTGTGTATAAACGAGAAGCGCGTACATTTCGGCAATTATTCAGAAGTTTACGGTTGAAGAAAAGGACGACCGACAACCGATAATGAATCATTTTTTCTTTTGTTTAACAGTATGTTTGAATTTCATTTTTCGGTGAAAACGTTCGGCAATTTGTTCTTTCCTCCCCAACTTGAAGTCAAAATTTTTGATTTCAAATTTATCCATTCTTCTTTATTTAATCGAATAATATATCCTTCCGGAAATTTATCGGGATTATTCTTTATCGCTTGATTAATCTCCCTTGTTTCCACACCATACAACGATGCTACGTCGCTATCAAGGATTACGTTTTGGTTTCGGATGGTCAAAATTTTTTCTTCTACTTGGTTAAATTTAATCACTTCTCTCATATTATTTTATTTTGAAAAACATTTTTCAATTATTCGACTACAAAACTAATCATTTTTATAATCAAAACAAACAAAGTTGTATCTTTTTATTGAATTTTTCGGCATCGAATCAATTGGCTTTTTAATACAGAGAGTTGGAATCATGTATAAACTGGAAAGTTATAAAATCGCGCCATTATGGCGTGATTTTTATTCTGATATTCTAAAAAATTAAACAAAATGCGCCATTTTGTCTTATTTCTAATATGTTTTTGTATTGGAACAAAATTTGCTTATTTTCTCGTATAAAAACAAACAAAAATGTATAATTAAAAATGAGAGGAGGAAAATAAAATGGCACAAATTAGTAGAAGAACTCAAGCATGGTTACCGGAAATTTTGTTTAACGACTGGTTTAACGACAGCGTATTTGGAGGTCAACGGACGATAACGTCTCCGGCATTGAATATTTTGGAAAAAGAAAACGGCTTTCGTGTAGAATTAGCTGCGCCCGGATTAGTCAAAGAAAATATTAAAGTTGACATAAACAAAGAAAATCAGTTGGTGATTTCGGCTGAAAAGAAAACCGAATCGGAAGAAAAAGAAGAACGCTTTTTACGTAAAGAATTTGCTTACTCTCAATTCGTAAAAACGCTTACTTTGCCCGATGATGTTGACAAGGATGCAATCAATGCTGTGTATGAAAACGGTATTTTGTCTGTCGAAATTCCAAGAAAGCATAAACCGATTACGGAAGAAACCAAATCAATTGCCATTTCTTAATAGGAATGATTAAAAAAGAAGGGCGTTTGGAAAGTTTTTCAAGCGCCCTTTTTTTAATTTATTCCGGTAACAATCGAACCATTTCTTTTTCCACATACCAGATAAATCCTTCCACATTCGGATAATTCATGGTTTGCAAAAGCGTCAAGTATTCCTGCATTTGCGTTTCATGGGAACGATGCGGTTCGCCGAATTTGTAATCAATAATAATAGTGGCATCATCGGATAATAGTACGCGGTCGGGACGTTTGGTCGTTATCGTATCCTCCTCTTTCACGATAATGGAAAACTCCGGATAGACGGTGTATTTCCTCGAAAACCAATCTTTCACTTGCGGACTTTGAATATAGGAGCGGATTTTATCTTTGTAAGCGTCTTTTTCTTCCGGAAGAATCAAACCTTCCGAAACGAAGCGTTCAACAGCTTTATCAATATCGTCCGAAGTCCGGATAGCGGCAAAAAGCGCATGCATGATATTTCCGTGCGTTATGTATTTTTCCTTTGAAGGCGAGTCGGAACGGATAAATTCACGCGATTGATTTGATTGTTTAAAAACGGATTTTCCCTCCGGAAATTCGCCGGATATAAAATCAACGTACATCGGCGGCGGAGTTTGTTTCAGAGGATTTTCGGTTTCCTCTGTCGCCTTACGGATATTCGTCAAAACCCCAGTTTCGTAATGTCCGGTATCGCTTTCCCAATCGCCGTTCAAATCGGGAACTATCCATTGCAATAAGTCCGATACATTTTTGATGTCTCCCGACGAAGCAAGCTGTTTTTTGTTTTTTCCGAAAATAATCAGATTTTGTTCGGCACGGGTAAACGCAACATACAACAGATTCAAGTTATCCAACCACGAAAGTGAAGTCTCGTGGCGGTATTCTTCCGAAAAAACGGTATTTTTCATCTTTTCCGAATAACTGACGGGAAGCAATTCCAAATCATAAAAACCTTCTTTCCGGCTGCACCACACAATGGGATTTTTTTTCGGGTTTAATTCCCAATTGCAATACGGAATCAAGACCGTATGAAATTGCAATCCTTTCGATTTGTGAATCGTCATCGCGCGAACACCATCAATTCCGTCTCCCGCAGGAATGGTTTTCAACGATAATTCATCATCCCAAAATGTTAAAAACGAGTGTATATCCGTGGAATGGTCTTTCAGATAATCCGTAACCGCATCGAAAAAGAAAAAAAGATAAGCAGATTGGCCTTCGATTCTTTCCAAACCGTAAAAGCAATACAAATGAGAAACAAGTTCGAGGAGAGGCATGGTCGCGAACTCGCATTCCACTTTCTCTTCCGGAGAACGTTTGGGAATAAGCCGCAAAAGATATTCCAGATTGGCTCTGTTCACCGGATTATCGGGATAAGCGCTGGCTTTCAAGGCTTCGATAATGATTTTTACCGCCAAGGAAGAATTTAGTTGAAACGCTTCGTTGGAAACGACGTTTAAATAATTTCCGGCGGTTAATTCGGGATAATCTTCTTTTTGAGACGAAAAATAATCGGCAATCCACCGAATTTGATTGTTATTGCGCGTTAAAATACAAATATCTTCGGCTCGAATCTCCGCAGTTTGCAGAAGTTGTATCTTTTCAAGTAAAGCCGATAAAACCGCCTCCTTGTATTTTTCCGTTTCCCCGTCTTGCAAAAAATCAACGCTTACATATCCGGCATCCGTTTTTTCCGGTGTCGTTTGATTGACGGATTCTTTGTTGTAAACCAAAGAAAACGGCGATTCAGTCGAATCAAACAATTCTGCTTTGTATTTATCATCCAATAATTTGCCGGCTTCCGTAAAAAAATCATTGTTAAATGCAACCACACGTTTTTCGCTCCGACGATTGCAAATCAGCGATTCTTCCGTAACTGCCAATTCTTTATCCACTTGATTCAAAATTCGCCAATCGCCGTTCCGCCAACGGTAGATGGATTGTTTGACATCGCCGACAATCATACTGAAACGATTGTTGGCAAGAATATCGGATAGCAAAACCTTGAAATTATTCCATTGCAAGCGAGAGGTATCTTGAAATTCGTCAATCATGACATGTCGGATTTCCGCCCCGATTTTTTCATAAATAAACGGCGAATCGGAAGCGTCAATCATTCGGTGAAGAAATAATGCCGTATCGGATAACATGAAATTGTTGTTTTCGGCGTTTATATTGCTGATTTCTTCGGTAATATACCAGATAAGCCCCAATTGATGAATGTTTCCCAGAATCAGATAAGAAGTATCTTGCTTTTGGCATACGCTAACCGTCTCCCACAGTAAATCCAGCAACCGGTTTTCGGCAAGAGCGATAATATCGTTGCGTCTTTTATGGGCTTTGGTTGACCAATTCTCCGGGCTGGCCAACAGATTCTCGATTGTATTCGTAATCTCTCCCCGTTGATTTTCCGCCAGATTTCTCCAAAATTCAAAGACATGCCCTTTTCGGAAAAAATCGCTTGCATCCAATTGATTTTCATTTAATAAATCAATCGCTTGCCGGTATGTTTTCTTGAAATACGCCTTATATCCTTGTAAAAGTGAATAATGATAATTCTTTATATCACTGAAAATAAACGGATTATTATTTAGTTGATCGCGTAAAACCGTTTCATGTTCTTGAAAAAATTCATCATAAATACACGCGCTGAAACGATACACATCGTCTTTGAAACGCCAATTCCCGTCTTGCTCCAATTTATTTTCAACATAAGTGGTCAACCATTGAAGAA
>JGI24699J35502_11133903_pt1 | contig 18625 bp, 16 predicted proteins | sample TergutMp193P4_FD_35502 | JGI IMG/M metagenome (IMG submission 35502) | reverse complement strand
GGCAGTAAAGTTCTATCCTTATTTTCATAAAACAAATATAGCTCTTTTTCTCTCATTGTCAAATTTTTATACCAGCATACTTTTTAGAACACCTCCACAAATCCTTTCTAATATTGCATTCAAATCGAATAAAATAAAAAATGATGAACAAGAATGCAAAACGATTATTTCTTTTATCCTCCATTGCTTTTTCAGTTGGCATACATCCTTTGTTTTGCCAATCTTCTTTTGAGATTGATGGAATTGTTAAGGATAAAAATAACGAACCGTTAACAGGCGTCAATGTCTTTCTACAGGGAAGCATCGATGGCGGATTCACGGATTCTGATGGAAAATTTCAATTCACCACTATGCAGAAAGACACGGTAGTCTTAATGGTTAGTTATTTAGGATTTAAAGATTACAAAATTCGATCGGACGTTTCTAAACTCAACCATTTAACCGTAAGACTTGAGTCCAAAGAAATGGCCATTGATGAGGTAGTGATTGTTGCCAGCAGTTTCAATTTCGGAGCGGACGCCGGTAAACTAAAAAAGATGAATTCACTGGATATTGTCATGACCGGTAGTTCAAACGGAGATATTTATGCGGCTCTCCAGTCGTTGCCGGGTACGCAAAAGGTGGGAGAAAACGGCAGATTATATGTCAGAGGAGGAGAAAGCAATGAAACGCAAACATTTATCAATGGGATGCATGTTTTAGCGCCCTATACGACAAACGCTGAAAATTCGGTGCAGCGCAGTCGTTTTTCGCCTTTTTTGTTTAAAGGAATAAATTTGGTTTTAGGCGGTTATGCCGCGGAATACGGACAAGCCTTGTCCTCCGTATTGCCTATGCAAACAACCGATGTCTCTACCGAAGATAAATTGGGAATTAGTTTTTCTCCATTCAATCTGAATATGGGCGGAACAATCGCTCAAAAGAAAAGCTCCTTTTCATTTAATGGCGACTATATGAATATGTTTTTATACAATAAGGTATTTCCCGACTCATACAATTGGATAAACCCCTATCAGAAAACTTCCGGAGAAACTCAGTATAAAGTGGAATTCAACCCCAACAATATCTTGAAAATGTATGCCGAATACGATTACACCACTTTTAAACAAAATGTAAACGATTATTTTGATCCTTCTTTAGGAAGAAAATTGTATTTTAAGGAACACAACCTGTATCTTAATTCTACATTTAAATCTTATTTGCCCAATGGATATTCGTTATTTCTCGGAGCGGCCAATTCCACTATTAACGATAGAATAGACAATTCAGTCATTACAAATGATCGATATGAAAACAATAGAAACGAACTTCATTTGAAAGCAAGCATTGATAAGGCTGTTTCCAGTAGGTATCGTCTTTCATTAGGAGGCGAAGCCTATTTGCGAAGCAGCGCCAAAGCGTATCGTTTATCTTCCGATAACCTGCAGTATTCCTATAATCTCGGATACAACATAATGTCCTTGCATCTGGATAATAATGTCAGAATCTATAAAGGCCTATATTTCAATTTTTCCGGAAGAATGGAGTATGAAACAAACAACAACGGATGGATATTTTTACCGAGGACATCCCTCAGTTATGTACTAAGCAATCATTTGCAATTCTCGGCCGTTTACGGCTCTTATAGCCAAGCCGCAGAAGATGATATACTTGCATCGAATCGAAGAAATCTTCAGCAAGCATACTCCGATCATTTTATTTTGAGCATGGCATACAATAAACCGGCATTTGTGTGCCGGATTGAACCGTATTATAAAAAATACAGCAAACTTCCTCTTTTGAATCAAGCTGTTTATTCGTCGACTGGACATGGATACAGTCGAGGAATTGATTTTTTTCTGGAAGACAAATCCTGCATAAAGAATCTGCAATCGACAATCGCCTATTCTTACAACGATTCCAAAAGATTGTATCTTGATTATACTCAATTGTCTCAACCGCAATATGCTACAACGCATAATTTTAATGTGTCGTTCAGATATTATTTGCCTTCTATCAAGACCTATTTGGGAGTGTCGAATCTTTTTGCGAGCGGAAGGCCTTATCATGATCCCAATAAACCCGGATTCATGAATGCTAAGACTTCTCCATATAACAGTTTGGATTTGAATATGACATTTCTTTTAAAACCGAATGTAATTTTATATACTTCAATGACGAATTTGCTGGGTCGGAAAAATATTTTTAATTACAAATTCTTGTCGAATTCGGAAGAGAATAATGAGTATTCAAAAATTCCTGTAGTTGCTTCACGAGGTCAGTTTTTTTATATCGGTATATTTATATCGCTTATGAATACAAAAGCGTATGAAGTGTCCAATTTTTAGATTCACCCGCAATAACAATAAAATTAAAAATTAGAAATCATGAAAAAAATGGTAATTTGCATAATGACTATTGTATTATGCCTTTTAAGTATTCCAAATTATGCCTCTGAAGCAAGTGAAAAACCTTCATTCGAGGAATTATTTAAACAATCGATGGCTAAATTACAAAATGATTCCACTCCTGATCGACTGTTCAAATGTATGGCCGAATTACGAAGAATCCATACCATGTATCCGGAAAACTGGATCGTTTTTTATTCCATTTCGTTATTTGAAATACAGCAATCGTTTCAAAATTTATCCGGAAATAATGAAGTTTTGTTAGATGATGCAAAGAAGAATATCGATCAGTTAAAGCAAATGAAAAATGCAGATAATTCCGAAATATATACTCTGGAGGGTTATTACTATTATGCACTGATTGCGCAAAACCCCGGAAGCAATGGAGCAATCTATTATAAAAATGTGTTTGAGTCGTATCAGAAAGGGTTGAAATACAATCCGGAAAATCCTCGAGCATTGTTATTGCTTCTGATTTTCAAGATAAGTATGGCACGATTCACCGGTAAAGAAGAAGAAAATATTTGTGGTCAGCTTGCTGAAATAGACAAATTATTTAAAAAAGAATTGGATGAAACAACTTTGAAGCCATCTTGGGGAGAGTCTATCTTGAAATCAATGATGGCCGATAATTGTACAAAATAAAAGACAGCTATCGGAAATATAGGCGCTTCGTCCTTGCGAGGGATTCGCACAAAACCCTTGCAAGGACGATTTTGATAATTTCCGAATGCTGAAACAGCTTAATAAATAAACTGCTTCAGTTCATCTACATATTTACGCGAAACGGGTATGCTTTTCTTGTAATGGCTCAGATAGATTTGGTAGCCATTGGAATTTCCTTTTGCCGATTGCATCTTTTTAAGATTGACTATGAACGATCGATGACAGCGGAACACATTGGGATCATTCAACTCGTCATGAATCCTTGTGATGGTTGAACGCAACGTTTTTGTCTTTACTTCATTCCCGCATAAATAATAAATGAGGACGTCATTCTTCTTTACTTCGGCAAAAAGAAAATCATCCAATTTAATTTGAAGGTCTTTTTCCCGAATCAAATGATTGGAGAGAGTCACATCCCGATTTTCTCCTTCTGTTTTTATATCAATTAAAGAACTTAATTTTCTGTTCAGATAAACATTATATTCAATAAGGACCATGATAATGACTGGTATTAAACCTAAGATAAAAGTGTAATAAATAACGCGTAATAATAGCGTTCTATTGAATGAAAGACCCGTAAATATTACTGAAAAATAGACAAAATTAAAAATAGCGATAAAGCATAATAAGCAGACAATGGATAGTATTTCGTATAGAATGGTCCATTTCTTAACGGCTCCAGTAACTGTTTTTTGTACTGCGTAATTAAAAAAGGAGTTGCACGCAAATGTTACAAGGCCAAACCCCAACGCTACGGCCCATTTATTCCCTTCGTAATGATTGAACCCAAATGGTTGGAAAATATAGAGAATCAAAGCTACGCCCAAACCAATCAGCGCAATTGTGCTTAATTTGTGCCTGACTAAAGGGTATTTGCGTTGCAAGTAGATCATAGCGTACTTAACTAATTTGTATATTCACACAACAACCGAATATCATTATTAAAAACAAAAGATTCGACCCAAAAAAAGGGAATTCTCACGAATTCCCTAATTCAATCTTTGTTAACCTTAAATCTAATACTATTATGAAAAAACTACTTTGCAAAGATAGTTTTCTTGTTTTTTCTCTCCAAATTTTTTTTCATAAAAAGTGCTAAATAAAATTTACAATCCCTTATCAAACGCTTGAGGACGGCACAAATCGCCGAATTTGTCCTCTTGCATTCGACTTAAGCGCTTTTCTCTAAGATTTTTTGAGCGTCTGCCCGATCTTTAATCAACTGCGCTTGCAAATCGGCTAAAGAATTGAAACGTCTATCCGAACGAAGGAAATCGACGAATTCGATCCGTATTTTTTTTCCGTAAATATCCTTATCGAAGTGAAAAAGATGTACTTCCACCCTGTTTTCCATTCGTATGGCCACCGTAGGCCGTTTTCCAATGTAAGCCATTCCTGCATAGCGCTTTCCCTCCAAAATGCCAAACACAGCATACACGCCGTTGCACGGAACCATTTTATCGGGATCGCAAAGGAAGAGATTGGCCGTCGGAAAATTCAATGTTCGGCCTAATTGATCGCCCTCTACGACTTGTCCTTCCAGCGAGTAGCGGTATGTTAAGGCGTTGGCCGCACTTTGCACGTTTCCCTCGGCAAGTAAATGCCGGATGAGGGTCGAACTGATGGGTCTTCCTTCGTTTTGCCATTTTTTTGCCTTGTGCATGATCATCCCGCAAGCCGCTCCGTACTCTGCGTATTGCTCGTATCCATCCGTTCGTCCTTTCCCAAACTTGTGATCGTAACCAATCAAAAGTTCCTTGATTCGTAATTGTTTACGAAGCTTTTGCTGGATAAAATCTTCGGCGCTCATTTCGGAAAGCGATAGAGAGAAATCAATGAGATAGCAAAAATCTATTTCCAACGATGAAAGTTGCGCAATGCGTTCTTCCAAAGTATTGAGCAACTTGGGTTGATAATCCTGCTGCAAGATTTTGCGGGGATGAACAGGAAAAGTGACAATCGCCGTTTTCAAACCTGATTTTTGAGCCAGCGTTTTCAATTGGTCGATCAGATAACGATGTCCCCGATGGACTCCGTCAAAAAAACCTACCGTAGCGATTGTCTCGCACTCGACACAGGAAGAATTACAAATCGAAATTAGTTTCATTGTTGTTCCACATTTTGCTGTTATAAACCTCTGCAACAACAAGCAAAAGAGATTTTATTTTTGCTCTATACGGATTTCCGATGTAAGAGGATATTTCAAATTTTTATAAGAAACCAAATAGGCTTCAGCCGCTCCAATTTTGAGATTGGCTCTTAATTTCAGTGGAACATGATTTTCATCATCGCTTATCCAGATATGCATGGCCCTTGTAGACTCGACAAATACTTCGTCCGCCACATCTACCGACAAAAGCAATGTTTTATATTTCAATGTTTTACTCTTTTCTAAAACCGATTGTCCCTCATATCGTACCACAACATTCAGTTTGTTTTTGCCCAGAAAAAGAGAGATATTGTACGAATCGTTCAGTTTCATTTTGGAATAATCGAGCGAACGGGCAAAAAGAAAAATATTCAACAAATCGTATCCTGCGTTTTGAATGCGCATCAAGGTATCGACCGTTAGTTTTCCGCCTTTTATCCGTTTTATTTTTGCTTCTGTATAAGAGGGTTGGCGGTCGTTGATGGTTATTTCTTCCTTGAAGCTGTAATTTCCTTCATTGACGCTGCGCACGTGGTAAAGCGGCTTCAAATCGGAAATAGTGGCATAAGCATCCAGCGTGTCTCTAATTTTGAATATTTTGTCGAAAAAGGAAGACGATCTGAATCTCAACGACGATTTAAACGCTTGTTTCTGATTGTAGGCAGCCGTTGTCAGGCGATAGGTGGCCGAACCGTTTTTCATTACAATCAAACCATACTTGTAGTGAATATCGTATTTCAGTTCTTCCCCATCTTGAAAAGGGGCATTGTCTTGCGCCGCAATTTTTTGAACGGTAAAAAGAAGAACAAAACAAACGAGCGTTATTCGGCAAAACGTATTATAACCGCGGCATTCCCGGAATGCCGCGACCCGATGGCGCGCGCGAATTAGTACTTTTCTGGTTTTCATTTTTTCTGTCATTTCTCTTAGGTTGCTTTTCTTTAGGTTTATTTTTAGTAATATCCAATGGTTTTTGTTTTTCAATCGGAAGTTCCATCATATTCCAAGACTGCTCCATATCCATATTTTTTTTCAATTCAAAAAAACCAGGGTAATAAAAAACCTCTTCCGGTTGCCGGTTCTCTGCATAATTTCCCGTATCCCATTTCCCGTTTCCGTTGACGTCTTCAAAATAACGCAGATAATATTTACCCGGTCGGACATTTTCAAATTTCAATAACATATTGTTCAAAGTCGACTGCATAACAACTTTTTCGCTTCCATCCAACAACTGCCCTACGCCTTGAGTTTTTGCGCCGTTGAGCGTTACGTATAAATGGCCGTATTCCTCTTCGGCCATGGTATGGATGTTTACAACCAAGGAATCGTTCCATTTATTGTAAATGCTAAAAATAGTGCCTGAGTCGATGCGGATCCGGTAATCCTGATTGTAAGGCCAGCGATGACTCATGTAAAATACGCGCGGATTCAGCGAATCTTGCTCAAGCGGATAGTGTCGTTCTTCCCACAGCGTATCTACTTTTTGCTGGATATTGATCAACTGGGCATCGAATGGAACAACCGGTTCGGAAAAGGTAAATCGCAACGTATCATCTACATGAAATGATCCGCCGCTGGCCGTTGTACTAATTTCCAGAAAAGCGATTTTGTTTTCGTCTTCCGTCTTCTCTTTGTCTTTGCCTTTTTTCGCTGGGGGTGCATCCTTTTTCCTTTGTATCATTTTAATGGTATCCGTAAAAGCCGTCAAATTATTTAAAGTATCATGAGCCAGATAATTGACTTGCACCATCAAAGTATCTTGCTGATAAAGAAGCGAATCGGTTATCCAATAGGTCAAAGTTTTCTTATCCGGCGATTGTTCCCGAATATACCAATCGGTTCGTTCTTCATCGCCCGGCAAAGCAACCGATGGAGGAAGTCCTGCCGTCGAATTGAAGCTCAAAGTAAATTGCTGATTGCTAACTCTTTCCGATTTTGACAAGTATTGTAAATCGAAGTCTTCCTTAAACAACCGAAGAAGAACGTCGTCGGGCGTAAAGCGCGTATAATGTATTTCCTTTATCGTATCAATGGTCAAACTGTCTTTCCAAACGGTATCCATCCGAATGGCGGGTTCAAACGACGGAGCAATCAAAGAATCGCAGAAAGCGATTTCTTCTCCCTGATCGAACTGAAAGTTACGGTTTTTATCATTCAATGCAAAGATATGATATGTTCCGGGGGCTACATTCCGAATCCAAAACCGGCCTAATTCGTTGGTTTGCGAAGTTCGCAAAAAAGGAAGCGTGGTGAAAGCCGTGTCCGACAAGTCGGAATGAATTCCTACCATCATGTTCGGCGAAGGTTCGAGATTATCTGCCGTTAACAATAAACCGGAAATAGCCAATGAATCAATGACATCGCCGGTAGAAAAGGCAAAAGTAAAACCTTCAATCGAATTTCTTTCGTTATTATCTACAATAGCGTTGGTAAAATCGAAGGTATAAGTAGTATTTGGGATCAAAGAATCTTTCAGCTCTACCACAATCTTTTTTCCTATCGCCCGAATCGATGGCATTTTTTTTTGTGGAGGGGTGATGATCACTTTTTCGGAAGGTTTTTCAAGACTGAGGTATTCGTTAAAATCCAAAGTGATTTTATTTTTGTGAGATCGAACGGCATCAGCCGGAGGATCGCTTCCCACAAACCGAGGCGCTTCCACATCGTAATCGCCGCCGGAAGGACTTCCTATACTTGCACAGGCATACCAACCGGCCATCAAAAGCAATAAATAGATTGAGACAAAAGCCGCTTTTTTAATCCCCTTGAAAAATTGCATCGTCTATATGATCTAAATTGAGTTCCTGCTACAAAAATACAAAGATTACTGGATTATTTTTTTATTTGCTGAGAAGTTTGTGCCCAATCCGGCAAAAGATGCACTTTTTCTGTTCGCAATATTCTTTTTTTAATTGGATCAAGGCTTGGCTGTCGCCGGCATGTTCGATTCGTATTCCTCCTTTAGAAAAGAGATTGACGATCGAATTGTCTTCTGCAGGAATGGATTCCAGTAAATCAAAGGCCTTTTCTGCAAATACATCTTGCCCCTTCTTTTTTCCGTAAGCAAACAGCAGAGGAACCGCTGTATTAATCAACAAAATGGAAATGGCGTTTTTTCCCAGCGTTTTTTTCTTTTTGCCGGAGGTCTTCCCAAAATGGTAATGTGTTTCCCAATAAGCGCTTACTTCTGAGAAAAACAACGATCGAAAATCTTTGACATCCTCTGCTTCCAGTATTTTGGAAAACAAATGTTGCATGTTTCGCGCAAATCCGGCCAGTTGAACAATTTTTACGTGCGGAAAATTGTTGGGACGTATTCGCAAATTTTTGAAAAAGGTATTTTCTAACTTCTGCAATCCGTATTTTTTACTGAGAAAGCGATATTCTTGCTGCAAAAACAGATAATAGTCGTCTCCTGTTTCGTCTTCCAGCAGGGACGCTTGCCCCAGAAACATGGCTTCGACTTGTTTACTCGAATTGCTGTGTTTCAATATGTATTTCAAGGGAAGGCTTTTAGCCAATCTCTCGAAAGCGTCATTGTTGATTCCGAAACCAAAATTTCGGGACAGGACAATGTAAAAAACCTCGTTCCAATCGTTATGATAATCGTCCAGCAATTGAAAAATGGTTTGGGTTTTCCGTTCCAGCCGTTCGGAGAGCAAGGCATTTTTCCAATCGCTCAAGTAGATTTCGGGAATTTCGCTGATCCGGGATAAACAAGGAACTGGATGATCCCGACTTAACAGATAACGGTAATTTTCCTGAATTCGTTCTGGAACTTTCAAAATCCATTGAGGGATCAACCTCCCCGATTCGTCTCTGATTTCTTTGGCATCTACCTGCGCAACCACATGCAGCAAAACCGAATTGTAGGCCTTGTCGGAATCATGTTTGTGTTTATACCAATTGGATGAATAATCGTGGATTTCGATATTTCCGGCCCATATTTTCCCGTCTAATTTAATTTTGGCATTAAAAAAATCCGGTCCTGCATCCGGATTATACATACCGGGGTCAATGATCTCCAAGTCGATCCCTTCGACTGTCTGATAAGTGTCTGGCGCGTACAACTTATATTTCCAGACATAGTGCAACAACGTTTCCATTTTGTTAAGTTTTTTAGGTTAATTGGATAATTTACTGCAAAGTTAAAAGTATTCGAAATATTTTTATATATTTGTATCGCTAAAAATTTATATTTATACAATAATGAAGAAAATAGGTTTACTTTTCTTGTGTTTTTTCTTTATTTCGGTTCTTTATGCCCAAACAGGAAATAATCTCCTTTTGTTGGAAGACATTGTAGAAAAAAAATACACGCCTCGGGATGATTCAAAAATGCAAACCATGCCCGACGGGGAATATTATACTGTCTTAAGTTCAGATAAAAAAGCCATTTTACGATATGCTTACTCCAACGGGAAATTGATGGATACCTTGTTTTTTGTAGATAAAACGCGGGAAACCCGTTTGGATTCGATCGATGGTTATTTAATCAATAGTACGGCTAACCGGTTATTAGTCTGGAACGAAACGGAATCGATCTACCGTCGTTCTTGGCAGGCTAAAGTATACGAATATGATATTCGACGAAATCGCCTTCAACCACTTTCTGATGCACCGGGTAAAATACGAAATCCCGCTTTTTCGCCGGATGGACGCATTGTTTCGTTTGTGAGGGATAATAACCTCTGGCTGAAAAAACTGGATTACGATACAGAATCGCCCGCCACCAAAGACGGAGAATTGGGCAAGATTTTGAATGGAATTGCCGATTGGGTTTATGAAGAAGAATTTTCGCAGACTAATTTGAGCGCATGGTCGCCGGACAGCCGTTTTTTGGCTTTTGTTAAATCGGACGAAACGGAAGTCCCGACTTTTTCGTTTCAGGTTTTTGATGGAAGCGGATATCCCGATTCTTACAACTACAAATATCCTTATGCAGGTCAGAAGAATTCAAAAGCGGCCTGTTATGTTTTCGACGTAGAAACAAAAGACATCCAAAAAATGGACATTCCGTTGGACGAAGACGGATATATCCCGCGAATTTGTTTTACGGAAAATCCAGAACAATTGGCTGTTATGACTCTCAACCGACATCAGGACCGTTTTAAACTGTATTTTGCAAATCCTAAATCGACGCTTTCTCAATTGATTCTCCATGATGAAAATAATTATTACATAGATTCGGAATGGATCCGACAGATCGCTTTTTCCAAAGATCATTTGGCTTATGTAAGCGAAAAAGATGGTTTTGCCCATATTTATCTTTATTCGCTCACCGGAGTATTGGAACGACAACTTACTTCGGGAAACTGGGATGTGACTAAGTTGTATGGCATTCATCCCGAAACAAAAAACGTTTACTACCAATCGGCTGAAGAAAGTCCTTTGCGCCGATCGGTTTACAGAGTGGACGCCAAAGGAAATAAAACCCGTTTATCGACGCAAACGGGAACGAATAACGCCCAGTTCAGCGCCAACTTCCACTATTTCGTGAATTATTTTTCAAATATTTCCACTCCTGCTTTTGTCTCTATTTGCGACGAAAAAGGGAAAGAATTGTCCGTTTTGAATGATAATGCCGAGGTGAAGAATCGCTTGGCGGCTGTCCGTTTTTCTCAAAAAGAATTTTTCTCATTTACGAACGATAATGGAGATATTCTCAACGGTTGGATGATTAAACCTTCTCTTTTCGAAAGAAATAAACAATATCCTGCGGTCATGATCCAATACAGCGGCCCGAATTCGCAGGAAGTAGTAGACAAATATCAAATGGATTGGTATTACTATTTGGCTGAACAAGGATACGTAGTTGCCGCTGTCGATGGAAGAGGGACTGGAGCCCGCGGGGAAGCATTCCGGAAATGTACCTACTTGAAATTGGGATTGCTGGAATCGGACGATCAGATATCCGCCGCGAAGTATTTGGCTCGTCAAAATTTTATCGACCCAGCGCGAATAGCGATATGGGGTTGGAGCTATGGCGGGTTTATTACGTTGATGAGCATGAGTCGGGGCAACGGCATTTTTAAAGCCGGCATTGCCATTGCGCCTGTCACGGACTGGCGATTTTACAATTCGATTTACAGCGAGCGATTTATGCGGACGCCGGAAGAAAATTTCACGAATTACGATCTCTGTTCGCCGCTTAAATACGTCCGGCAATTGCAAGGAAATCTGCTGTTAGTACACGGAACATCCGATGATAACGTGCATTATCTCAATACGCTCTATTACTCCGAAGCATTGACGGAAGCCGGAAAAGATTTTGATATGCAGATTTATGCCAATAAAAATCACAGTATTCTGGGCGAAAAAACACGTCTTCATTTGTATACGCACATTTTAAATTTTTTAAAGAAAAACGATTAGAAGGGGATTCGAATTCGTTTTTAATGCCGTTTTTGTATTTTTGTCCGTTTGCGGACTGCGATGAATCAATTTTTCTACTTTGGAGTATACTATGTAAGATTGCAGAGATACTGCAAGTGAGCGTAAAGGATTTGATTGTGGACAATTAGCCTGTAAAAATAGGCGAGTTGTATTGTCCGCTTTGGAAGCTTTATAGTGTCAAGATTACGAAGCATACAAAGAAGAGTATTTAGATTGTTGCGATGTGAAAGAGGATGATTTATAGACTTTGAGCCGATTAAATTTTGTAATTGGCTCAAAATTTTCATATCTTTGAGCCGATTTTTAATTCTAATTGGTTCAGAGATGTATAATTGGCAACAAGAAGATTGGGCAAAATTTATTTACAATGAGAATATTGTAGATGAATTTGTGGAAAAATTCGCTGAAAATATGGGTGAAGTAAACGGTATGCAAAAATCTTTTGACTTGCAAAGGCAGCAGGAAAATTTTATTAAAATAATCATTTCCGAAGCACAAAAAAGCTCTGAGATAGAAGGAGAAATGATTTCTCGACAGGATTTAATGTCGTCAATCCGAAAAAAACTCGGCTTGAGAGTCGGTAATGAACGAATAAAAGACAAACGAGCCGAAAATATGGCCTTGCTGATGTTGCAAGTAAGGGACGATTTTCAGACAAAGCTCTCTGAAAAAATAATAAAAAATTGGCACTCCATACTTTTTGCCGATTCAAAATATATCAATGCTGGAAAATATCGCAAAGGTGATGAACCAATGCAAATAATTTCAGGTAGCTTTGGTAGCGAAATTGTTCATTACGAAGCTCCGCCGTCTGTTCGCGTACCTGCAGAAATGAAACAGTTTGTCAGATGGTATAATGCTTTCAAAACGAATGGCAACATTCAAAAAATTATCATTAAAACAGCCATTGCTCATCTGTATTTCGAAAGCATACACCCGTTTGAAGACGGTAATGGCAGAATTGGACGCGCATTGATTGAGAAATGCTTATCAGAATCGCTCGATAAGCCTGTATTAATGGCCGTTTCTACAGCTATTGAAAAAAGCAGAAAAGAGTATTATGCGGCATTAAAAAAATCGCAAGATACACTTCAAATTGACCATTGGCTAATTTATTTTGCAGAAAAACTGCTTGAAGCGCAACAAATAACGATAAATATCATTTTGTTTTCAATCCAGAAAACACATTTTTTTGATAAGTACCGTGACCAACTCAACGAAAGAGAGTTGAAAGCAATCAATAAAATGTTTGACGCCGGAGCGGAAGGCTTTACAGGCGGAATGACGGCAAAAAAATATATGAGTATTAACAAAACTTCAAAAGCCACCGCCACGCGCGATTTGCAACATTCGTTGGAAATTGGAGCATTCATCGAGCAAGGCAGTGGTCGAAGCGTATGCTATCAATTAAATTTAGTATAAATCAAAAGTTTCTAAAAAACAGGTCGTTCACAGAAAACAGTTACGAATACGCTCTTATCGAATTATACCGCCGAGTATGGATATTTGTGGGCAGAGCTGGTGTATCAATATGAAAAAAATCTTATGGCGTTAAAGTAGAAATATGGAAAAACTCAAAGACAAGATTCGTAAACCGGAATGGTTGCGAACCCGTTTGGGAAACAGCGCCGGTTTTGCAACAACAGGACAAATTGTAAAAGGTCATTCTTTGCATACGATTTGCGAAAGCGGCAGATGTCCAAACCGTGGAGAATGTTGGAACCGCAAAACGGCAACGTTCATGATTGCCGGCGATATTTGCACCCGTTCCTGCAAATTTTGCAATACGCGGTCGGGAAAACCGCTCCCATTGGATGCCGACGAACCGCGCAAAATAGCCGAATCCATTCGAAGTCTGGGATTAACGCATGCGGTGATCACTTCCGTCGACAGGGACGATTTGCCGGATTCGGGTGCAAGTCATTGGGTGAAAACCATTCGAGAAGTTAAAGCGATGAATCCCGGCATCACGATCGAAGTCCTTATTCCTGATTTCAGGGGAAATAAAGAACATCTGGATTGGGTAATACAAGCCCAACCAAACATTATTTCCCATAATATAGAAACCGTTGAACGGCTAACGCCAGAGATAAGAAGCGTTGCCGGATATCAAACGAGCCTGAAAATGCTAAAGCATGTTTCCGACTCCGGAATTCCAGCTAAATCTGGAATAATGCTGGGTTTGGGAGAAACTCCGGAAGAAGTGGTTCAAACAATGGAAGATTTATTGTCCTCTGGTTGCCGGCTGCTCTCGATAGGACAGTACTTGCAACCTTCTGCAAAAAATATTCCTGTGGAGGCCTATATTCATCCGAGTATATTTAACAACTACAAAAAAACGGCTCTTTCTCTGGGATTTAAACACGTCGAAAGCAGCCCTTTGGTACGTTCTTCTTACAACTCAATTAATTTTTTGAATCATATCTAAAAAAATGTTTTACATTTATCCTGAAAACAGAACATGGGTATATTGCAGCATTATTTTCTTTCTTGTTCTTTTTTTGCTTTATAAATATGGGTGGGGGTACTATTTGAAAAAACAAATAGGACTTCCGATCGTAGACGATTCCGGAACGGTGTATGGAAAAGTAACGACGAGCGCTAAGCGAAAGTCCAAGTCAAAATATTTTCATCCGGTCATACGGATTATGGTGGAAGATCAAGGGAAGCTGCTTTTACAGGAGCAACCTTTGTCGCTCGACGGCGAAGTTCGCGCCTTAGACTTTCCGTTCGAAAGGTATTTGCTGTTTGAGGAAACAGTAGAAGAAGGCGTAAAAAAAGCTCTAATCGAAAAAGGAATGTCCCCTCATTTGCCTTGTCGTTTTATGCTCCGTCATGCTTATCGTACAGAAAAAACCAACAGATTGATTTATCTGTATTTATGTAATAGATTGAATAAAAATCATTTAGATGACCTGCGAAATCTGGAAGAAGGCAAATGGTGGACAAGTACGCAGATAAACGAAAAATTGGGTACCGGCATTTTTTCTTCCTGTTTTGAGGATGAATTCGAAGTATTCAATGCGTTCGCATGGCTTCTCGATAAGCTGCCTAATCTGCCATAGAAACGACGAAACGGATAGGCGTTCATGCCAAGCGGTAGAGTCCGCCCGGCATGCACCGGATAACCCCTTTCATTTCTAACTCAAATAACAAGGCAGCCAATTTAGCGATAGGCATATCCAGTTCAATGCCAAGCATATTCAATTGTATTTGTTCTGTTTTAGACAGTAAATCCACAACCGATTGCTCTTCAGTGGTCAAATCAATGAAAATCGACCGTTGAACGATTTGCGGTTTATGGCTTTTTCCCTTGCTCCAGCACATTTCCCGGAAAATATCGTCTGCGCACGTAATCAGAGCTGCTTTCTTGTATTTGATCAATGCATTGCAACCGGAAGAATAGGCATCGCCCGCTTTTCCGGGAACGGCAAATACATCCCGATGATACGAATCGGCAATATTTGCTGTGATCAACGCGCCTCCCTTTTCCGCCGACTCCACTACAATGGTACAATCGGAAATACCGGCCACAATCCGGTTTCGTTTGACAAAATTTTGCCGATCGGGTTCGGTTTCACTGATAAAATCGGTTAGTAATCCTCCGTTTTCCAACATTTCGACAGCAGTATGCCGATGGACTGTCGGATAGATCCGATCCAAGCCATGTGCTAAAACGCCTACTGTCGGAAGATTGTATTTCAAAGCCGCTCGGTGTGAACAAATATCAATGCCATAAGCTAATCCGCTCACAATCAGAGTTTCAGGATAATTTTTTGAAATATCGCGAATCAAATTCTCGGTCATTTCTTTTCCATAGTTGCTGGCATTGCGCGTACCTACTATACTGATGATTTTTTCTGCGTTCAAAGATGCATTCCCGCGGAAATACAATAGAGGCGGAGCATCAACACATTCCCTGAAACGTTCCGGATAGTTTTCATCTTTTATAAAAAGCGGTTCGATTTTGTTTTTTTCAATAAATAAAATTTCCTTTTCCGCTCTCTGCAACACTTCCGGATGGCGAATCTCCGAAATGATTTTCCGCGAAATCCCCGGAACGCGCTCCAGAACATAAGCTTTTTCCTTGAACAAGAGAGATACATCTCCCAATGTTTCAATCACTTGTTTAGCTATAATGTTGCCGATTCCTTTTACAAGCGTAAGTCCGATCTGGTACAGTAAGTTTTGGTTATCTATCATTTGTTTCTGATTCCTGATTTTATAAATAGACTTGCATTAATTCGTCATAATAATCGCCCCGCGATAAAAGGCCATTCACCAGAATCACCACTTCGATCTGCCCTTTACAGCACAAGACTGCATCACTTTTGCGGTTGACATATTGGTGAAATATGATTTTAGCTCCTTTTCGCTCTATCGTAAGCGAAGAAATAAAAAGGTCTCCGCCCTCTAATGGGGTTTTATAATGAATATCCGCTCGCGTCACTACTGGATTTACCCCCAAGGCATGAGATTCTTTAAAAGAGGCTCCTATGCTGAGCATGAACTCGTGTCTGGTATTTTCAAAATAATGCAAGTAATTAGCATTGTTCACAATTCCTTGCGTGTCGCATTCATAATCGCGTACCTTCATTTCTATCTCAAAAATTTTTTTCATAATTACTTTTACACATTTTATACAACTTGTCAGAAGGGCGTACTTTTTCCGGTACGGGCATTGAGAAATGTTCGCCTCGAACCGTTTCTTGCACCTGCTTTTCTTCGACTCTGATTTCTTCTGCTTCGAAAAATAAGGCGCCGGTGGTGGGTCCTGTTACTAACAACTTATCGCCCACCTGCAGTTGTTGCGTTTCCATAAGAAATTCGGCTACGCCTAAACGGGAGAAGTATTTGACAACTTTGCCGATATACAGTTTTTTTTCGGTCGCTTCGTTTCCATACTGGGCGCTCCATTCGCCCAATCGTTGTCCCAAATAATATCCATTCCAGAAGCCGCGATTGAAAACCCGTTTTAGCCGCTTGTTCCAGTCGTTGATTTTCTCCTCCGAAAATTGATCTGCACAATAGGCATTTATCGCTTCTTTATAACATTCGGTCACCGTCCGGACATATTCAGGGCCGCGCGCGCGACCCTCTATTTTAAAGACTTGTACGCCGGCATCTATCATTTTAGGAATGAAATGAATGGTTTTCAGGTCTTTTGGCGACATAATGTATTGATTGTCTATTTCCAATTCGATTTCACTTTCTTTGTCTCGAACGATATATCCCCGTCGGCAAATCTGATTACAACTTCCCCTATTGGCAGAATCGTTCATTTCATGTAAACTCAGATAACATTTTCCAGAAACGGCCATACACAAAGCGCCGTGCGCAAACATTTCAATCTGTATTTCCTTACCGCAGGGTCCCTTGATTTCCTTTTCGACAATCTGTGCATGGATTTTTTTCACCTGTTCCAAATTCAATTCCCTGGCCAATACGACCACATCGGCAAACTGAGCATAAAACCGGAGCGCTTCTACATTTGAGATATTCAATTGCGTAGACAAGTGAACATCCACGCCTATTTCCCGCGCATAAGACATGGCCGCTACATCGGAGGCAATAATCGCCGAGAGTTTCGCTTTTTTTGCAGCCTCGATAATCGCGCGCATTTGCGGAAGATCGTCGTCGTAAATAATGGTATTAACGGTCAAATAGCTTTTTATTCTGTTCTTTCTGCAAATCCTTGCAATTTCATGTAAATCATTGATTGTAAAATTATTTGCAGAACGAGAACGCATATTCAACCCTTCGATTCCGAAATAAACCGAATCGGCTCCTCCTTGAATCGCTGCAGCGAGCGATTCGTAAGAACCTACAGGGGCCATTATTTCGTATTTGCCGACTTCTTTCAAGGGTATTTTTTTAGATGATCTGCAAAATTACAAAATTAATCCCTATTTTTGTATCGTCTATGAAAATTGGTACTGTTCAATTCAATAAATATCCCGTCTTTTTAGCTCCAATGGAAGATGTGACAGATATGTCTTTTCGTTTGTTGTGTAAGGAATTTGGAGCTGACATGGTATACACGGAATTCATTTCCAGCGATGCCTTGATTCGTCATATCCAAAAAACAGAAGTGAAGTTGGAAGTTGCAGACGAAGAACGCCCTGTGAGCATTCAGATTTATGGAAAAGAACCAGAGGCAATGGTTGAAGCAGCTCGCATTTGTGAAGCAGCGGGAGCGGATATTTTAGACCTGAATTTTGGATGTCCTGTAAAAAAAGTGGCAGGAAAGGGGGGAGGCGCTGGGATGTTGCGAACTCCTGAAAAAATGCTCGAAATAACGGCTCAAGTAGTAAAAGCCGTTCGACTTCCGGTAACGGTAAAAACTCGTTTGGGATGGGATCAAGAGAGTAAGATCATTGTTGATCTGGCAGAACGATTGCAGGATTGCGGTATTGCGGCGTTGACCATTCACGGCCGCACGCGCGCGCAAATGTACACGGGCGAAGCCGATTGGACATTAATCGGGGAAGTAAAAAACAATCCCCGCATGTATATTCCTATCATTGGAAACGGCGATATTACTTCTCCCGAATTATGTAAACAAGCTTTTGATCGTTATGGAGTAGATGCTGTAATGGTTGGCCGTGCCAGTATCGGCGCTCCCTGGATATTTGGAGAAATCAAACGCTACCTCCTCTACAACGAACAAGCTCCGAAAGAGTCATTTGCCTATTATCTGTCTGTTTTAAAGCGGCAAATCTTGCAAAGTGTCGCCCGTTTAGATGAAAGACGAGGCATTTTGCATAGTCGCCGCCACATTGCAGCTACTCCTCTTTTTAAAGGGATCGCTTCTTTTAAATCCACCCGCATAGCCATGCTGAAAGCGGACTCTTTGGAAGAACTTTTTGATATAATGGATCATATTACTCTTTAAATCATAACGCATGTTTTTCGATTCACAACTGAAATTATTCCATTTGCCGGATTTCATCCATGCTTAAGTCTGTAATTTCCGAAATATCTTCCAAAGAAAGTCCCTTGTTCTTTAGCTTTTTGGCTATGGTAT
>JGI24699J35502_11133904_pt1 | contig 18637 bp, 10 predicted proteins | sample TergutMp193P4_FD_35502 | JGI IMG/M metagenome (IMG submission 35502) | reverse complement strand
GGGCGGATGGCGGACGGGCGGCGGGTGGATGGCGGGGCAAGACGGCGGGCAGGCGGTGCGCAGACGGAGCACGCGGACGGTGCGCGCGGACCACACCTACCTAGCGACGGCCACCCACCTAATAACCAAACTGTTGCCAAGCGCCAGCAACGCGGCGTAGGGTTAGGGTGTGGCCATCCCCGCCGGAACACTGCACACCAGCTTGCGAGATGATGCTGTGCGGCACCTCACCTCCGGTACCAGCGTTGACCTGCAAGGCCCGCCCGGCAGCGGCTGTTCGTTGCTGGCGCGCGCCATTTGTGCCGAATTAGAGGATGCAGGTTGGCATGTGGTTCGGGCGCAAGGCATCGCCGCGTTGCAGGACAGGCCGCTGGAGGCGCTGTCCATTGCTGGCCTGGTTGCCCGCCAAGGTGGCCCCAACAGCCCACCCACGGCCATTAGCGGCGCGGTGCAGGGCCTCATGGCGGCAATGAAAGGCAGCACGGTTCTTTTCATTGACGATGTCGAAGAACTGGACGAGATGTCGGCGGGCGCCATCACGGCTGCGCATCGGATGGTGCCGTTCCCTATTCTTTCCACATCACATCCCACGCCTCGCCCAGTGCGGCCAGCCTGGCTGGTGACTGCTGCGGTGCGCCCCGGCGTGGTGATTAAGGTACCGCCCCTTGGTTATGTGGACACGCAAACTTTGGTGTCGGATATTTTGGGTGCGCCAATTGATGCCGCTAGTTTTGCGCGGATATTTGCCGCTTCTGGTGGGGTGCCCGCTATTACTTCGCAAATAATTGGTAGCGCGCGGATGCATGGCAGTCTCAAACTGGTTAATGGCGTTTGGACGGCATCCTCAGAATTATGGCTACCAGAAATGGCGCGGGCGGTAGAGCCGCTATTGCATCACTTATCGCCCGAGGCTATTGATGGGCTGCATGCCTTAGCGTTAGCAGGCACTATTGACGTAAAAACCGCTAAGCAGTTTGTGTCTTGGGAGGTCTTAGAAGAACTTGACGGTTATGAATTGCTGCAATTCTTGCCGCGGGGCGATGAGATTTTAGTATCGGTATTCCCGCAAGCCGTTGGCGACTTCTTCCGGCACCATTCGGTAGGCGCGCGCGCTTTGCGGGTGGACGATATGGTCACTTCGGTCTTTGGTGATGATAGCGACTTTAGGCCACGGCCATCGGCTACCGGCTGGGGTAATGCACTGCCAGGCGACCCGAGTGCCTTGAACTTGGCGCATCCGACCAATACCACTAAAGATACTGCTGGATTGGTGGAAAATCGCCTACTTATTGACCACTGGCATCGGGAATTGTTACTACGCCGGGCGGAATGGGAACAAAAGCCGACACCACGCACGGCTGCTGCGTTAATTAGGACGATGCTGATTACTGGCACCGACAAAGACGCGTTAATGCGGGTTATCGAGGGCACGCCACGCGTTGGCGACCACCGCGATTTGGTGGCCTTTGATAACTGGAGTGCGCTCTTTGTGGGCGTCGTCGAGCATAACCGCGAATGGGCGCATGAGATATTCAACCAATCTCGCACTGAGGCCGACGAATGGTCGCCGTTATCCGAAGCCATTGAAGACTTTATTGATTTACAAACTGACCATGCGCCCGACCCGGATGACTTAGATATTCCGCCGTCGGATGCGCCGCACGATATCAAAGAAATCGTTTCTGCGGTACGCGCCGAATTGTTATTGGCTCGCGGGCGCCCTGCCGAGGCACTGATTGAGTTGGCTCGGATAGGTAAGGCGGATACCGAGTTTGGTCGATTGCGCGGGGCCACTAAGCCGTGGGCGTTATTGCTGGATGGCCAAGAGGATGAGGCGCTGACGGCAGCGCGGGATGCTTTAGCAACGGCGCGCTACGAGCATGACGTGGAAGGCATCATGGCCGCCGCTTATGTGCTGGCGGTTGGGCTGCTGATTCGGGGCAAGACGGCAGAATTGCGGACGATGCTTGGTTCCGTTTTGAGTGCCGGTCTGCTGCCGGCCATGGAACGGCCACAGCAGGTGGCGTTGCTGTCCATTGCAGCATATTTGGCCGCTGAGGAGGGCCGCCCCACCACGGCTCGGTCGCTGGCACAGCAGGCGTTATCGCTGCAAACTGGGCCGGGGCCCGTGCCGCTGGCCTCCCCCACCTTGGCGTTAGCCGAGTTGGATATGGCCGACTTGGCGCCGCAACAGGCCAAGGCCGAACAAGCCGACCGGTTGTGGGCCGAAGCCGAGATGCTGCTGGACAAAGAGTATTTGGTATCCGGATATATGTGCGGCGTCTTGGCTTATGTGGCCAACCCTGTTGCGTCGCGCGCTGAGCGGTTGCTGGCCGTGGCCGCCGAAATACCGGCGCCATTCATCCAGCAGATGAACGAATTGGTAATCGCGTTGAACACTGGCGATACCGACAAGATGGTGGCGGCTGGTGACGCTCTGAGCGACGCTGGGCATGTTTGGGAGGCCACAGCCGCTTATACCGCTGCGCTGAATCAATTGCGCAACTCCGGCAACGCGGCGGCAGCGGCCAAGGTGCATGACGCCGCTAAGAAGCGGCTGTCTAAGTGGGGGGCCGAGGCGGCTAACGGGCTGCGGTCGGCTGCCGAGGGTGCCGATTTGACGGCGCGCGAGGATGAAATTGCGCGGCTGGCGGCATCGGGCCTGTCCAATCAAGAGATTGCGCGGCGGCTGTTGATATCCGTGCGGACGGTGGAGAACCACCTCCATAGGGTATTTAGGAAGTTGGGCGTCGAGAACCGGGCAGGCATGTCCCGCGCCCTGTCATCTTAGAGTTTGGTACTCTGTTGTAGTGCTTGGCGAGAGCCGGGGGCGTTGCGGGGGTGTCCCCCGCTGACCCACCCCACCGATTCGCGCACGCCCGAATCGGCGAGGACCCCGGAGAGGGGGGTGTCGGCAAAACAGCCGCCAGGCTGGTTTGACGCAGGGGGGAGACTTCCCCCCCACCAATAAAAATGTAAGCAGATTCTTATTGCGTAATAGCAAAGAACCCTAGACGTGTTAATTCGCGTCTAGGGTTCTTTAGTTAAATCGTTTGTGTTATCGGGAAACGCCTCTGCATCGTCTCACTTTAGGGAGGCAGCGTTATCGGGATAACGCTTCAGCCCTGAGCGCGCTTGGGGTCTGGCCGGTCGCGGCTTGTACCGCCCGACGCAAAGCCAAAGCCGAACCGAAGCCGGTCAGCACAGCCAACTCGTCCAGCGAGGTCGCCGCATAACGCGGGTCGCGCAAGCGCAGCAACACTTGGTCAACGCGCTTGTTCTGGATGAGTTGCGAAACAGATTGCTTCTCGCCCTCAAACAGACGCTGCAGCGAACGCTTGGACATACCCAAGTGGGCGGCCAACGTGGTGGGGCCAAGCTGCGGGTCAGCGTAGTGGGTCGCGATGTAGCGCACCACGTGCATCCGCTGGCTGCGGCGGTTCCAGTCGTTACCCGAAGGCACGGCCAGCGTCGCCACGGTACCGCTAATCAACGACTCTAACGAGTCGGTGACCTGCGCGCGGACAGCCGGGGTCAAGTTGTCAATGTCCTGGCGGAGCAGGTCAAGGCTAAAGGCCGCGAGCGCCGAAAGCAGCGCCGACTCATTGCCGCCACCCACAACAGGGGCAGTATCGGCCAGGCCGCCTAAGACATCATGCTCAGCCGGGATGTCAATGATAACAACACGGGCTGGCGCGTTGGCGGTGTATGAAACACCTTCCCAGCCCAGCACCAGGGCACCCTCGCGACGGCGGAGCGCAAGGCTCTCGCTGTGGCCGGGCTCGCCGTGCTGCAACTGGATTTCGCCATCCAGCACCACCAGCAGACGCAGGGTTTTGTCTTGGCGACCCCAGTTCTCCGTGGTGGCTTCCCAACGAAGTGGGCCATGCACTAGGTACGAAACGTCAATCGTGCCGAAGCGCGCGGTGCGAGCCTGGACATGGAAAGCGGCCTCGCGTGCCGTGGTGGGCACGGAATTGTTAAATAACGCGTAATCTTCTTCACCACGCCACTCACGAACCGATACAATGGTACCCGGTTCCGGCTCAAAAGGATTATTGGCCGAGGCTTGGTGTAAAGTTTTAGGGCGCGACGGCGTCGCGCTGGTCCGGACGGTCCGGTCCAATTCAGTAGTGACGGTCATTATGCGTCCTCCTCAAAAGTTCTCTCAGTAAAGATTCAGGCATAAACCGGGGCTACCCCCGACATTTATGGACAACTGAGTACGAAAAGCGCCAAATCTGAGTGTGTTGGTGGCCGGTGCGGCGGCATCGAAACGTGCGATTAGGCAGAACCTCTAACAGAACACGACGTACTAAGTGCTAATAACTTAAACAAATTAGGCAATCGGAATAATCCCGCAGTCACTCCGAGGGGACGGCGCTGGCCACATCAGGCTCTGGACGTGGCTGCTGTTGTGGCTTTAGTTGGCTGGTGGCGTAGCTTGAGTTTTGTCGGCTAGGCGAGGAGGTGGCCGTTTCTTGTTGGGTCGCCGTATTCGCGCAAACCCCAGCGCAGGATTTCAAGGAGTTGCTCACGGGATGGGCAATCTAAGTCACCCAAGCCAAAGGCGTAAGCGAGGTCGCCAACCGTGATGCCCAAGGGGGACGGCGTTTCTAAGCCTGGGAAGTTGGAGGGGTAAAGCGCGATTTCGCGCACTCGCTCCCAGACCTCTTGGCAGGGGCCGTCAATTAGCTCGAATAGTTCCCGCCTGATTTGCGGCTCATCTGCGAGCGTAGCTAAGTCGGCCTCTTCGCGAGTTTGGCAGATGCGGTCAAGCAGATCGGCAATCTCTAGCAGGGCGCGCGACTCTTCACTAACGCGGGTACTGGCCCCGGTGTGATGAGATAGCGACATTGCGATGCTCCTCGGCCTTTGCTAGATCTACGCTGACTCTGAACCTAATGTTGCAATGATGCCCTAATGGGTCTTGGTTATGCTGCTGCCACGACTACGCTGGCAAGTGGTTGGCCGATTTCGCACGGCTTGGCGTGATGTGGTGGCGCAATGATTACGGTTCGGTAACGAGTTGCCCATTTACCGTGCCGGCATCCGGATATGCAAAAGGCCGGGAAACAGACATATTATTCTGTATCCCGGCCTTTATTGCGGTTACGCTACCGTACTTGCGGAGCGCAGTATGACCAACTTAGTTGTTGTAAGCGGTGCCAGCGTTGTCGGCAGCGCGGCCAGCGGCACGCAGCAACGCCCACAGAGCGGTTGCCAACAGAGCCAGGCCAGCGAGAGCCATGATCCAACGACCGATGCCACTGCCTAGGGCAGCGGTCTGACCAACGCCGAAGAAGTTGTTCAAACCAATGTGGCTGAAACGGAACAGCGAGTTGACTAGCAGCCAGATGCCGCTGATGGCGCCCAGGATACCAGCAATGTAACGAGCCCAGTCAGCGCGGGTGGCCCATGCGATCAGGGCGAGCACTGCGGTGAGCAGTAACAGAGCCAGCAAGATCCAATGGTGGGATGAGCCCGTCCCATTGGCGATGTTCCAGAAGTTGAACGCGCGACCCGCGACTACCTCTTCGGTGCCGCCGCCAACTAGCTGGCGGGTGAAACCGGTAGCGATGTGAGCGAAAGGCAGGAACAGGGACAGCAAGCCGAGCAGCGACGAAAGCAGCAGCGGCAGCAGGCCAGGGTGGCGAACAGGCTCTACGGTTTCGTAAACCGGGCCAGGGGTGGTGGTGTAAGTGGTTTCGGTAACTACGCGCTCGGCGATGACTGGGTCGCCACCGTCTACATAGCGGTTATCTTGAGACATTTAAGGAACTCCCTTAACAGTCCGCATCATTAAGACGCGGAATCGAACTTCAATTGCGTCCCCAACCTAGCGGTACTGTTTGCTACTGCTGCCCGGATTGCGTTTTTCAGTCAGTATTCCTGCGTTAGTTGTCGCATCGTCCGGCATATGGGCCGAAAGCCGGGCGTTTTGCGCCCGCAAGACTGTCGCCATACCGTCGGCGGCGTTTTCCTCGATGATACGAGCATGCTGCCTTCAATCATCGGGCCGGAATGCACAGGTTGTCGGGCCGCGACAAATCGGCAAACCTAGATCGACTAGCGGTAATACTCGGCGTCGGTTGTTCGGTGATGGGGATAGGCCGGTTAGGCGGTTCCAAATTACAAAATGTGCCGTTTAGACCGCGTTCCAGCAGTGGGCAGCCTTGCCGCGAGGCCACGCGAAAGTCGAATCTCGGAAAACGCAGGTAAATGGATGCAAACGGGTTGGTCTGAGCCCCTCTCCTAGTATTAGCGGAAGACCGAACTATTGGCATCGTCGCGGGGAAACCTGCGGTGGTCTGAGTCAAGTCGTTAGTGCCAAAAGCCGAAGATGTCAGTGTAATTGACGAAATAGTCAGCAGTGATGGTCGCGCGGGGCACCCCTTGAGCAGGGAAACATCCCAGAGTAAGTTAATAGGTGTACTCGCTCATAGCCTCAAGAGCTTTTATCGCACGTCTTAGACTGGAGCTTCTTTCAGAGGCAGCCTCAACACGCCATAGGTTTGATGCGAAATCAGTTATTCTATGAACATATAACGGACCGGGTGTAGTACCATGACCTCCGACATCCTGGCGGATATCTCTATTACTGGATTTCTGGCAGAGCGTAAGCATTAACTGTTTTGCATGCGGTATGCTGTCCGGGTCGTGCGGAATTCGAGATTCAGAAATTCCAAAGTAATCTGAGAACCCAGCCTGATCGGCTAGCAACCATGCCTCAGACATAGTAACCGCGAATCTGAGCGCGAAAGCTGGCACGTCTTGCTTAATAGGTTGTAATAGTTTATGAGCTAGAACAACAGGGCATACTCCGTCAGAATCACGAAAAACAACCCACGGTTGAAAACGTGATGCTCGCAAATAGCCGGCGATTTTAGTATCGAGCCGTGACTTCCCGCTAGACACGACGACCCGGCCTACCGTGTGACCCGCGTGACCCACCACCGCCTTTGCTATGGCAACGTCAGAATCCCCTTCAACTGCAATATTGATCATCGTGAGGTGGTGCCTCCCGCTGCTATTAGGTTAGCTAAATCTATTGGATCTATAAGGCTACTGACCGTGTCGGAAACCGGTAGTCCAGCAGAGATATCTCCCCTTACCTCGTGAATTTGAGAAAGTAATTCTGCCCGCGTTCCCTGATTAGTCGGTCGCAAGACGAGAATTTCGTCTGGGTTGATGCCCTCATCATCCAGAATGGTGGGAGCATGAGTCGACACAATTGTCTGTAAGTTATGATCACGTTGCGCCAGCGCCAGGACAGTCGGAAGTTTGCGGATAATTGCATTATTGAGGGATATCTCGGGTTCTTCAAGTAAGAACAAACCATTGTCCGGTGCTGTGATTAGCGCCCAAAGAAGTCCTATCAATCGTAAAGTACCATCGGATAGCTCAGCTTCGTTAAGACTAGCCCGGGAATCTTCGCTGTAACTAAACGGAACTTCCGCCCAATCGCGTGAATACATGACAAGGTGCGGACGCCCGGTGGTATCTCGCGCCACGTCAATTGAATCCAGACTAGGTATCGCTGCCCGCAGAGCTTCGAGTAGTCGCTTTCTAGCAAAAAACATTCCTGTTTGGTCAACAATAGCCTCGCTAACATTTATCATCTGCTCAATTAGTGTGGAACCGTATTGTTGCGAGTCGCCTGAGACTACTGAGTTTGGATCTCTGATGATTTGGGGAACCGGATGAAAATACAATACGCTTGCGAAGTAGTTAGTGAGATTCCTGAATTTCTTGTTAAATCCAACCTGTTCCAGGTGAGTTTGGGAAAGTAAGATTTCATCTTCGAAATCATCTTTGTTCGGTCGTTGTAGAATAATCTCGCCATTGCATTCCACAACTTCCTTGGTAATAACAATATGTCCAGCATAGCCTTCGAAAGCGAGACAATAACGCCAAGTGTCTTTTCCGTCGGAGATTGCCACATCAATCTCAATAGCCTCTTGACCATAGCTATCAGCGTAAAGGCTTTGGATACGATGAGTACCACCCCGCCGCCAAACGGCTGTATGTAGCCCGCCGCCTTCTGAGGCAATGTCGGATAAGAAGCGAAAAATATCTAGGAGGTTTGATTTTCCAGCAGCATTAGGACCAACAACAAACAGGCGGTTACTGATGGGTATATCGATCAACCTGAAATTCCGCCAGTTCCGAGCTGTTAGGCGTGTAATGTTCACCAGAGTGACCTTTCTGCGTTCTGCTTCCTTTTCGATATTGTAGGAGGCGTCTTCAATGCACTCCAACCTCGCGGGTGAATACCGGTATTTCTGGGTGGTCGAAAATGGCATCAGCGGCATTGGAGTCTTTACCGTCGACCACAGCATATTGAAGGTCGTGGGCCAAGGGGATATTAGTGCGGATTACGTCATAACTTTTTGCAGCTGCTATTACTTTGGCCCTTTGGGTTGGCGGTAACTCGGCTATGTTAGCCGTATCTTTTGTTTCGAAGATGACATACCTGCCACCGTCCGGGCGTTGGGCCATCACGGCCCAATCCGGGTTGTAGTTTCCGTACGGCGTTGGGATTAGGTAATCATCCGGAAGTTTGATAAAGGCTTTGACTTCATCAGCCCTGGACAGTGCCAACGCAAAGGCTCGCTCAACCGCAGAATCTACAACGACGTATTCATAAACTGACTTATCGGCAAAACGAATGGGTTTCCCAGTATCGTCACTAACTATATTTCCATCAGTTCCCGTGTAGCCAGATAGGCTCGCGTCCTGGAATATTGTGACGGGGTATTCGCGGTCAGTTTGCGGGCGTGATTCATCAACAAGGTAATATTCTAGTCCGGTAGTAAAGACTCGTTCGGTTATTGATTTGATTAGTTTTGATACTCGCTCAATGTAGGCTTGTGGGTTCTTCGTGAATTGATCGAGTGTGCCTGATTCTGTGAGCACTGCCGCTAGTGTTTCGCGGGTGAGTTCTGTTTCGTCCGAGAGGACTGATAGAATATCGGGCAAGTCTTCACTATCGGCGTAGGTGGTGTCAATACGTTTAGTCGCAGTCACCTCACCGGTTAGGCCGCTTTGGTCAATCGCCGTGACTTGGGTATTTTGCCATTGGCCTTTGCGAATATGTACGGGCGGCATTCCAGCGAGTCCAGCTACTAGTTCAGCGCGTAGCGTCTCTTCCGAAACATCCACTCGGTACTCGGTGCGCCATTTGATTCGTTCCCATAAGGCGCGGAATTCAGGGCTGTCCAGACGCTCGGTAACGACCGGAACCTCGATGTGTTGTCCCGTTCGTTTCACATCAATCGGCTTAGCAAGTCGTTTGATTAAATTCAGCAAGGCAATCTCGGCGGTCGCTTGCGGAGCTATATCGGCGATTATTCCGTGCAATTCGGTGTCGTCTTTTTGTACTGCCTCGCGGAGGCTGTCTTGTACATTACCACGCGCGTCTATATAGCCCTTTTCGAGCATCGCGTTCCATAGATCGGCGGCGACTTCGTGCCCGATGTGGTGAACCTCGCCGTCTCCATCTATGTCGCGGTAGGTGGTTCGCGCGAACCCGTCCTTGGAGACCTTGCCAAACTCAATGCCTAAGTCCTCAGCGAGTTCGCGTTGTAGTTGTTCGGCAAATTCTTCGTACGATTCGTTCGCGATAACGGTAAGCCGGTTGACACCGAACCCAAATACTCGTTCCCCAGCGCCGTTACGGGCTAGACGCAAACCGCGACCAACGGATTGACGGCGCCACCGCTCAGAACCCATATTGCGTAGCACGCAAATTTGGAACACGTTCGGGTTATCCCAGCCTTCCTGCAGCGCGGAGTGGGTGAATATGAACCGGATTGGAGTGCCGGGCTGTGCTAGTCTCTCGGTGTTTTTCATGATCTGCTCATACGCCAGCCCGGCTTGTTGCCGTCCCTTTTCGGTGGTCTCGGTCGCGTCTACAAAGCGATCTCCGGCACGGGTCTTGTCGATTGCGAAATAGCCTTGGTGCGACTCGCGGGCGATGGCATCGGCATACCGAGAGCGGAGCAAAGTTTGAAATTCCGGCTCGGATGCGACACGCTCATACTCTTCTTCGAAAATTCGCGCGTACTCGCCCAAGGCTGCATTGCCCTCTTCGTCATAGACCCGGTAGGTTTCAACTGACGGGACAAAGAATAGGCTTAGCACTTTGATTTCTTGACCTGAGTTGGCGAAGTCGAGTTCTTTGCGAAGGTGCTGCCGGATAGTCTCGGCAATCATCAACCGAGTCCGTTCGCCAACGGAAATCTCGTCGCCGAACGCCTCACCTACATGAAGCCGGTCAGCCACGGTGTCAAACTGGACGTAACTGGCACCGTTAGCGTAGCTCAGGCCAGCGAGGGTCAGCGTCGAGTAGCGAGGTAGCCCGGTGGTATCGCCCAGATTATCGCCGTCCACCACCCAATGCTTCTTGCGTGCTCCTGTGAGGCTGTCGGTTTCGACCTGAGCCCTAATAGTTGAGCCGCTGCGTTTTACTTGAATCAAGCGAACATAGGGCTTGACGCCGCTTGACTCTGTTATCAGTTCATCAACCTCGATTTGCTTTACCAGTTGTTTCTCATAGGCTGCCAGAGCGTCCAGGCGGAAAAGCAGATTGTTCTTGTCATGTATGGGGTGAGTAGCAGAATACCGGAAAACAGCTAATGGGTTCAGGCCGGGTAGTTTAGGGGGTCGCAGTTGGCGGCCATCCACGCCGGGCTTACCGATAGCTTCGCGGCCTTTCCCGGGAGTGCGGCCTCCGCTGCCAGTATCTCCGTACACGGATTGCGGCTCGTCCACGATTACTATCGGATTAGTGGCTCGGATCAAATCAATCGGAATATCGCCGTCTAAGTCTTCGGACGGCTTGTAAATAACGTTAGTGGACTTGTTTATGGAACCGATGGTAGTAACCATTATTTGGATGTTTGAAGCCGTAGCGAAAGCCCGAAGCCGCGAAACCTTGCCGGTGTACTTAAACCACTCCATCGGTGTTTTATTTCCGTAAAGGTTGCCAAAATGATCGGCCAACATCCCCAGAGCTGTGGCAACGCCTTCCAGGATCGCTCGGGATGGCACGATGACAATAAACTTGGTCATCCCGTAAAGATTGTTCAATTCGAATATAGTGCGGAGATAAACGTAGGTCTTCCCGGTACCGGTCTCCATTTCAATAGTAAAGTCCCGGCCACCCAGAGTATTCTCAGGTTCCAGCCCGGCCTCGGTTTGGATGTTTTGGAGATTCTTTAGCAGGGTCTCTTCATCGAGTTTCAACTTGTTGCCGTGGCCACCATCGTCGGGAGAGCCGAACAAAACTAGCTCGCCCGGCTTTGCCTTAACAGTAAACAATGACACGGCTTGTTGGGCACCATCAAACAGTCCAGCGGCGGCGTTGATCGCGGCTAATTGGTAATCGAGGGAAGGGTCGAAAGTGAATTGCATCGGTTTAGGCGCCCCCAGGTCTGTCTTTGCCATTATTAGATGCTCCTTAACGCCTTCTTCTGGAAACCGGCTTGTAGTAGCGCGCCCCACATATTTCGTTTGGCCACCGAGTCTTTGAAGCCGTTATCGCGCACGACAACGGAAACGTCGGAATCCACCGGGTCTGCGTCACGCCACGCGACAATCTGCTTTGCCACCTCGGAGGCTTTAGCGTTGTCAATACCAGTGCCGAAGTAGGCGAAAATGGTACCGCCGATGTTGTATAGCGGGCTACCCCCTACCTCACGCTGCTCAATTGGCGTGATCAGATCGATACCCATGCGAAGCATCATCTCGACTAACAGATCGTCGGTACTGCGATCCGCGCGGACGTTGTCAACAGCCGAGTACAGGTCGAGCGGTGCCGTACCGTCCCAAGGTTTCACGTTCGCATCTGCGAGCTGATAGGCGCGGAAACCGGTATCTACCTCTGGATGTTCGGCCTTGATCTCATTTCCGGCGTTTATTAGACGTGCAAACATGCGATCTGATACTTTCTCACCATCCTTCGCGTCAACACCCTGTGCATCTGAGTCAAGCTGTATCGTTATGAAACGACGATTACCTTTGTCACCGGCATTTAGCTCCATAACTGCGTGGGCTGTAGAACCCGATCCTGCGAAAAAATCCATAATTAGTGTATCGGGACGATTATTCGCCCACCTGAATAACTGCCTGATAAGCCGTGTCGGCTTTTTACCATTCTTGAAATCAACGCCGCCTTCGAGGTTTACATGAGCCATATCCGATACGAATCCTCGCCAGAGATCGCCGCGTATAACTGTCCTTCCGAATCTTGGCTCATACCCATCGGACTCTCGGTAGTTATCCTTTAATAGTAGAAACTGCCGTATTGTTCCGACGGACGATTTCATGATGATATACGGACGACTTTCACTCCAGACTTCAAATGCTTGTCCATCTCGCCATGCAGGTTCAATAATACCAGCTGGCAGTACGCCCTTATCGGAGGCGGCGATATGCGATAGGTTTTCTTCGACAAATTTCTTGAACGGTTCTGAAACAAGCAACATAGTATTAAGATGAGATATGCGAACTTTTTCATCATCGAATAGCCGTCTGGCTTCGGCAACAAGTTCGGGTCTCTTGTTAAGTTCATCAGCCAATGGGTAAAACTGGAGATCATCATCTAGCCAGGTTGTAAAATTACCAGGCCAACCTTGTACCTCATCTAAGAGCGGTGTATGAGATACGTTCCCAAACTCATCCGACTTCTGATATATATGAATGAATTCAACGTTCTTCGTTATTGTTCCTAATTGAGCAGCTTTTACTTTCATTCCTTGCGTGGTTGACATTTCCACAACAATGGTGTCAATAAAGTTCTCGGCGCCAAACACTCGATCTAATAATAGTCGCAACCGGGCAGATTCGGTATCATCAATCTGAACGAATATAACTCCCGATGGTTTTAATAATTGCTGAGCAACGATGAGCCGTGGATACATCATGGATAGCCACTTGGCATGTCGGGCACCGGAGGCTTGGTGGATTTCTCCGCGCTCGGTCGCAAAGCCGACCTGGGTCGTGGAACCATCCTCGTCCCGGATACCTGCCGCTCTTTCGATTTCAACACGGGACATGCCGAAAAAGTCATCGTAAACAAAATCGCCGTCCAGGTTGTAGGGTGGATCAATGTAGATCATGTCCACCTTCCCGGTATAGCCGCGCCGCAGTAGTCGCAGTACTTCGAGGTTGTCGCCTTCGATGGCGATGTTCTGGGTGTGTTCCCAATTCACCGATCGTTCTGGCTCCGGTAGTAGCGTGCCGGTAGCAGGATGGGTCGCGAGGACGCGAGCGGCACCCATGCCTGGCCAGCGCAGCCCAAAGGATTCCGGGCCGCTGGTTGCTATTCGTTGTCCCACGAAGTCGCGCAACGCGTCATTATCGAGTTCACCGTCCACGACGGCGCCTGGTATTAGCGCCGCGAGGGCTGCTAGGTTTGCGTCAGCTTCGCCATGGGTGGAATCCTCCGATAGCGGTCTGAAGTTTTCGGCATCACTCATTTTCACTCTCCGATTGGTCTGATTCCGATATGGACTCGCCATAGAGGGAGCCTTTGACGGCTTCGATTTGTTGCCTCAGGTTTTTGCCCATCGCGTTCAGTTGGATACGTTTCTGGGCATTCTTTTCGCGTTTGGCGTCCCGACTAACTCCGCTTAGTTCCGCTTCTAACGAGGCGAGTCTTTGACGCAGTTTGATGGCATCAACTGCTGGGAGCTGTTTGGTGGCGGCTGAGCCACCAGTAGCCACCGTTCGAACTAGGTCTCGGTAAAGTGCCCACAAATCGGTGCGGGAGTAGTTGCTTATGTTCAACGCTCCACTGGCGATTTCGGCTACCGGTACCCGGATGGCATGGTCAATTACCGACGTGTTTCCGGTGGGGTCTGATCTACTGGGGCGGGTGAGGGCGAGAGAAAGCACGGGGCAGGCTGCGGCCGGGCCGTCGTAATGAATCAAGGCGACTACTGGGCGCGGCATCCCGCGATGAAGCAATTCAGCGATCCGCGTAAGGTCTCGGGGTTTGACTTCGGGAGTTAGTTTCACTTCCAGGAGCGGTATGTCGGTTACATTGAGACTCTTGCCGTGGTGTTCGGGTACGTTAATGGTTTGCGGCCTCAGGATGCCAATCACTTCGGCTCGCTGCACCAGTTTGTTGAGCAGGCGCGCATCGGGTGGAGACGCATTTGTCCATGGATCGGTGAGGATTGTCTTAGGGATGCGTTGCAAGAGTCGGGCTGATTCCGGGAGGCCGAGCAGGTCGGCGAGGGACGGGGCAGTATCGTTTCTCACTTCTGCCGCTGGTGGATTAGCCGCGATCACCCGGTGATCGGTCATGGGATGATCGCTAACCACGCGATTACCTCAAAGTCATCGAGGCCAATATTGGAACCGCCGGTGCCCACTGTCGATGGTCCAGCGGTAAACAGCGAGGCAACCGTGTTCTCGTCGGATCGTCCGGTGGCGGCTTTGATCGCAACGTCAAGCAATTCACGATACCGGCCCATGGCCTTACCGTTTTTGGTTGCTTGAGCGAACTTGGCCATAACTTCTGGATCGGGAGCGGTGGCGGTAGCGGCATGAGTGCGCAACACATCTAGGGCGAATTTCGGCTCCTGGATAAGATGCGGCATTTCGCCATCATTCGTGACGTAGGCAAGAAAGTACGGGGCGAGTGGGTACCGGTCTGCGAAATGAACACGGTCGTTGCGGGCTTTGAGCAGAAAGATAGCGCCTGGCTTTACGCCATCAGCCTTGAGTTTTTCGTCTATCTTAGTGACGCCAAACAGGGCGAGCGGCCACCGGTTGATTTTTTCGAGTTGTTCGCTCGGTCGGGAAGCAGCGTCTTGCCGGAAGTCCGAGAGTGTAATGTCAGTGATTGATAAGCCGCCAGCCAAGTCCTCCATGGTGGGGGCAGCGGCTTGCATCTGTTCCAGTTGTCGGCGCCGATAGTCGAGATCGTTCATCTCGGAAGCCGTGGCTGGGTCTATCAGGTTCTCTTCCCCGGTGGCGGAAACATCTAGTAGTGCCATCCTCGACGAGACGCGGCGCTCCAGGTTTATGTAGGATTCGAGGTCAATTGGCGGCCAAAAGTTTACCAACTGCACCGAATTATTTATCGAGCCGAGCCGGTCAACGCGACCGAAGCGTTGGACGATCCTAACGGGATTCCAGTGAATGTCGTAATTGATTACCGTGTCGCAATCTTGCAGGTTCTGGCCTTCTGAAATCGCGTCGGTAGCGATTATTAGATCTATTTGAGGTTCATCGGGGTCGCCACCTTTTGATTTCGGGGAGAACGCTGTTAGTACGTTCAGCATGTTGGTTTTTGGGAGTTTCAGGGTAGATTTACAGCGCTGGCCGGTTACTAAGGCGGTCTCGATGCCGAGGTGTTCTTTGGCCCATTCCGCCAAGTTTTCGTATAGGTATTCAGCGGTGTCGGCGAATGCCGTGAATACTAGGGCTTTGGGATTGCCGCGCTGTTTGGCGTCGCTGGCTTTCATTTCCAAATAGGCTTTTAGTTCTGCCAGTTTGGCGTCGCGTTCTACATCGACAGCTTTGACCTCTTTGAGCAAAGCCGAGAGTACGTCGCGGTCTTCTTCGAGGTCTTGCCGCCAGCGGCGCCGGTCAATGTCGCCTAATTGCACTTTGACGTTACCAGCTTCAATGATTTCTTCGGCGCTGTCGTCATCAATATCGTCTGCTAAATCGCCAGATTGCTTGCCCCTATCGTCAACACCATCAAAGAAGGTGGCATCCACTTCGCGCTGGTCGTAGATGTCTATGCGACCAATAGAGTCGTTGACGCGGTTGAGCAACTTTTGCAGTGTGGAGGCTAATGAACTAGCGCTGGATTCCAGACGTTTCAGCAGGTTGACGCGGATCAGGTGAACTACATTGTCCTCACGGTCGGTTTGCCGGAAGGTGCTATCACCGGACTTTACTTTTTGATCGTACTGGGCGGCATACTTCGGTTTCAATCGATCAAACACATATGAGACCGGCTTGTAGGCAGCCAAGTTCAGCATGAGGATCTGCTTGTTTATCTCATCAAGCTCTATGAGTTCACCGATTACGTCAATGGGTGGGGTAAGGTTGATGGGTGGCAGGCGGGTGGGGAATTGTCCGACAGCCGGATCATCATAGTATTTCTCAATATGCCTGCGAGACCGGGCAATCGTAATGAGATCCAATAGGCGTATGTAGTCCAGGCCTAGGGTGCCAACAAGCGCTCTAGTGGAGCGAGAATCGGGGTCTTGGCGCTGCCAATCATTAAACCGGGCTTGCGCGCGGCGCAGAGTTTGTTCGATGGAATCAATGCCGTGCGGAGCTAAGGCGCTGTCGTCACCCTCAGTAGCGAATAGAACCTGGTTCTTCAAATCCGCCAAACGCGTATTGACGGGGGTAGCGGAAAGCATTAACACTTTGGTTTTCACACCCGCGCGGATTACCTCATCCATTAGTCGTTGATATCGTGTGACGCGACCTGTAACTGGCGGGTTATTGCGGAAGTTATGCGACTCGTCAATAACTACCAGATCGTAGTTTCCCCAATTGATGTGACTGAGATTGATATCGCCAGACATCCCATCGGTACGACTCAAATCCGTATGATTTAGAACGTCGTAGTTGAATCGGTCAGCAGCTAGGGGATTGCGGACCTCGTTAGCACGATACATGGTCCAGTTCTCACGCAGGCGCTTGGGGACAATAACTAGCGCGCGGTCATTGCGTAGCTCGTAGTACTTAATGACCGCTAATGCTTCGAAAGTCTTTCCAAGTCCAACCGAGTCGGCAATAATGCAACCGCCGTAACGTTCAAGTTTTTCGATAGCACCTAGCACACCATCTTTTTGGAATTTGTAGAGTTTTGACCACACCACCGAATCGTAAAAACCTGTATTGCGACGTCCCCTGATATCATCTCCCGTTTCATTGAGAAAGTCGTCGAACAAAGTAGTAAGGATTCGTAGGTAAACATCATCCGGAGCGTTATCCCTGTAAAGGGCTTTGGCAGCCTCAGCGATATGGTCTGTAATGGGTTGGCTTACGCTGTCGTCATTCCACACCTGATCAAACTGTTCTTTAAGTCGCGCAACTTGATCGAAGTCAGTAATCTCTTGTGGGAAGTGCAGGTCGTCGGACGCTACTAAACCCAAACTCTCCGCATCCAGCCCAGCACCGTGCAGAACATAAGGTTTAGCACCTGGCCGGTCGGGGAATATCCAAGTATCGCGAGAATGACGGAATAACTCTCGTGCTTGAAGGTGATGCTCCGCCCAAGTCTGGAAATCGCGAGCAATTCTGTGCTGATCTAGGCGGATCCGCGAATGGTGCTCGTTTGGGGAGCCATTGAGTGGGCTGCTATTAAGTACACCTTTCCAGAGCAAAACCCGGAGGTCAGCATTGGCCAACTGCTTCTTGAACGCTTCCCAAACAAAGATAGAAAATGACTCAGATAGGGAGCTAATTTGCGATGCTCCGTCAAAGTAGTGTCTTAAGTCATCCATCTGGTTCTGCATTGCGTCACTATCTCTTCATTGGGTTCCGATCTCAGGTTGCTGGGAATATTCAATGGGAAGAATACTCCCAGCAACCCTTAGCTAAGAAATGCTACCCCTACTTGTCGGTGTTTGGTTGGAGGTCAAGGACGGCTCGGGCGGCGGCCAGGCGGGCGATGGGGATGCGGTACGGCGAGCAGGACACGTAGTCCAGGCCGATGCGGTTGAAGATTTCAATGGAGGCAGGGTCGCCACCATGCTCACCACACACACCGCACTTTAAGCCAGGCTTAGTAGTACGTCCCTTATCCACACCCATCTCAACCATCGCGGCCACCCCATCAGGGTCAATGGACGCGAACGGGTTGGTCGGCACCACACCCATCTCCTGGTACTGATGCAAGAAGGATGACTCAGCATCGTCGCGGGAAATACCCACGGTGGTCTGCGTCAAGTCGTTAGTACCAAAGCTGAAGAAGTCCGCATAGTTGGCAATCTGGTCAGCGGTAATGGCTGCCCGCGGCAGCTCAATCATCGTGCCAATCAGACGCTCAACGTTAGGTGCCTCTTCAGCCCAAACGCGCTCCACCAACTGGCGCATAGTATCCAGCTCAACAGCATAAGCGACCAGCGGAATCATGATTTCCGGCTTAGCCACCACACCCTTAGCAGATACAGCCTTGGCAGCCCGCGCAATCGCCCGCACCTGCATCTCGGCAATCTCCGGGTACAGCATCAAAAGCCGCACGCCACGAGTACCGAGCATCGGGTTTTGCTCGGACAGCCGCTTGACGTGACCCAATAGCTCGCGCGCAGCCTTCAATTCAGCAGCAGGGGCTCCGGTGTCTTCCAGCTTCTGCACCAACACGCTCTGCTCCACCAAAGAAGGCAAGAACTCATGCAGCGGTGGGTCAATCAACCGAATGGTAACCGGCAGACCATCCATCGCGGTAAAGATTTCCTCAAAGTCGCCCTGCTGCATCGGCAACAACTTATCCAAAGCCGCAGCGCGGTCGGCGTCATTCTCGGCCAGAATCATCTGCTGCACTACCGGCAACCGGTCGGCAGCCATGAACATATGCTCGGTCCTGGTCAGGCCGATGCCCTCAGCACCCAACTCACGAGCTTTAACTGAGTCCGGCCCAGTGTCAGAGTTG